>Ga0207002_1050_pt1 | contig 24400 bp, 24 predicted proteins | sample Alteio_BWMinCont_88_FD_153473 | JGI IMG/M metagenome (GOLD analysis project Ga0207002, IMG submission 153473) | Enriched cells from forest soil in Barre Woods Harvard Forest LTER site, Petersham, Massachusetts, United States -... | ecosystem: Environmental > Terrestrial > Soil > Temperate forest >...
CCTCCACCATACGACCCTGCGTGTTTTGCACGCTCACCCCGGTTGGCGGAGTCGCAGAGTCGTATTGAAACCCAGTGCAATTTGTATTGTTGCTCGGACCAAAACCCACGAGCCGGTGAAGTCCATCATAGCCGTAACAGATGGAAACGCCAGCATTGTCCCGCTTTTCCATCAAGTCGCCGTTGCTGGTGTAACTTCCACACGCGGAACTGCCCGTATCCCAGAAATACTTGGTTGTCCCCGATTCAGGATTGGTCTCCGTAGTCACCCGCCCAAGAAAGTCGTAAGTGTAGGTGCGCGGCTGTCGCGGAGAAGTGACCTGATAGTTTTCGACGGTCTGTAGCAACCGCCCTGCTGCGTCGGAGTATTGAGTTAGGAAGCCTGTCTTGGCGTTAGCTTGACCACAGGAGTTGCTGCCGCTGGCGGTGCTGATTAAGCAGGACGATTTCAGTCTGCTCAAGCCGTCATACTCTTTCTGCACCGCCTTGGTGTTCTCTCCGCTCGGAGCCGGGGAGAGCACACTCAGTACGTCGTTCAGCACGTACGTCTTGGTGACGATATCCCCGCCGGTTCCGTGGTGGATGAGGGGACGGCTCAGCGCATCGTAGGTCTGGGATTCCGTGGAGGCAGCGCACCCCGATCCGGCGGTAGTGGCACAGGTCAGGCTGGTTTGATATTGCCTGCCGTCGCCATCGAATGAGCGAGACTTGGTGTCCCAGTTTCCGCTGTCTCCGGTGCCCGGTGCCTGACGCAGTTGCGAGATCGCCGCGCGTCCTGTGCTATCCAGGGTCGAGAGCGTCTCAATGGTAGAGTTTCCACCGTTGAACAAGAATGCGCTGTCCACACTGTTGGTTGTGTACGCGAAACTGGTGACATTTTGCAGTTGGTCGATGGCTTCCACGGGACGATAGAAAGGGTCGGAGGACGAGTTGACGAAAAACTTACTCTGCGTGATTTTACTATTGGCGTCGGTGGCCGAGGTCACAACACCGCCGACGCAGTCCCAGACCTGCGACGTTTTCAAGTTGGTAAAGTTCGTGGGGTACTGGCTGGTGACGAACATGTTGTTGCACGAGGTGGTAGTGTAGTTCATCACTTGGCCGTTCACGTCGGTGGAGGTCTGAACCACGCCATTGGCATAGCTATACTGCTTCGAAAGATACGTCCCGGTCGATCCGCTGCCGCTTACCAGATTCCAGGTTTGCGTCAGATTTCCGGTTGCGTTGTAAGCATTTCGCGTCTCACTCACAATTATGTTGTTAGTCTGGGAACCCGAGAAAAGAGTGATCCTGCAAGGCTTGCCAATAATATAGGTGCTGATCGCGGTGCAGGTCTGCGTGGACGGACTCCCGCTTCCGTAAGTAATTACTTTCTCGTTGATCAAGACCAAACCGAAGTCGTACGTCTGCACATCGTACACGCGGCCGTAGTTGTCATAAAAGGTCTTCACTGCGGAATAGCCGGTCGAGTTCGGGTAGGTCGTGTATTGCGTATACTCGTCCTTCTCCAAGATTGGTAGGCTGGCGGGATTAGGGCTGCAACTAGTGGGACTTGAATTGGTGTCGTTGTAGCAGGTGATTACTGTCTGAATTAGGTTCTGCTGAGAGACGCCGCCGTTGTAAACTTGCTTTTCAGTCTGAAGATGGGCGGGGGAGTAAGTCATCAGGTCGATGCCGAAAATAGTAAAGTTGTAGACAATATTGTTTCCCTGTGGATCCTGCACCTGGGTTGTCTCAACATTTTGGTAGGGCGGCGTATGGGTATAGGTCCAAGTTCCGTCCGGCGTCTTTCTAGTCATCGTCGCAGGTGTTCCATCCAAACAGTTAATGCCGTTCGTCCCCCCCGAGTATTGATAAGTGATTTGCCCGCGAGTGGGTAGTGTGATCGAAGCAAGCCTCCCGGTATAGTCCGCGCTGTTGGAGTAATTTATCTCCCAGGTAAGGCCCATCGAAGAATTGTCCGGAAACGAAACAGACGTAGGGAACGGCCAACTTACCGCTTGGGTCTGGTCAAGGCCCGGACAATTGAAGGATGTAAGAAGCGGTAGCATAGTTGTATTCAGCTTTACCGACGGACTCCCGCCCAACGCGTCCGTCCAGGTGTCCGTCTCCGCAGGGCTCGTGCCAAAGGTCGTAGAACTAGTCACGGTGACCGCATTTTCCGACAAGGTATCTGTGTACTGACTGGTAATCGTCGAGCCGTTGACCGTTCTGGCGAAAGATATCGAGTTGCCGTCGGCGTCGGCGAAACTTGTTGGGCTGGGGCCGAAGTTAGTTTTGTTGCCGTTAACATCGATGGCGTAACCGGTAGAACCATTCAGGGAAGCAATATAGACATAAAGTCCAGAGCCGTCAGTGGTGTAAGCTCCGCCGCTGGTAGGGCCGCAAGCACTGATCAGCCAGAGATAGCCGGTGATACCCACAGGATGTGCCGTTCCAGCTGAATCGGTGTACACCCAGCCACCATACCCAGTGTTGTTGCCGTCGCAGATCTTTATTTCAGTTTTTGAAAAAGAGGCCGCACCTCCCCAGGCACCGATGTGATTCTCCTGCCCCGCGTACTTTGGTGTTCCATCAAACCAGCGCTTCAAAGGCGATAACGAAGCTCTATCTTGAACCTGTGACGCTCCCCTCAATGCAAAAGAGAACGGAATATGGCCGGATTTCGAGCGCACTGTGGCGTTCAACTGAATCCCGAGCGTGGCCAAGTTAATCGAGTCATATTCATGTGACTCAACAGTGGAGAATGGCTGGATCACTCCTGGCTCCGGTTGATCCTGCGCGAAGGCGCGAACAGCAAAGACTGTCAGCACGCAGAGTACGTGAAGGGCCTTGTAGATTCTTTCGCGAACTAGCTGCTTCAAACTGCAACTTCGTTCCATCGCCTTCCTCCCAAGAAATTAGGCTGTCACATACGTGCGCACGACCGCGTAAACGCCAAGCCAGCGTAACTTAGACCGCTCAGAATTCTCAGGGAGAAGCAGCGATAGGATCACAGACGGAAACTGCCTCCGTCACCGCGAATCCTGATCGCTTGGAACTTGCGAAGCACACTAAATGGGAAGATCGTCTGAAGTCAAGTGCATTTGTCACCTTCCTGAGACGCTGTTCACCGCGTCCTCAGGGACTTTGACAGATTGGGGGACTGGGAACGCCACTCCAATGATCGCCCCAAAGCCGCGCGGCGAAGATCCAAGGCCTTATTTTGCAGTAATGGACTGTCGCTGGAGGCCGCACAGACACGCATCGGCAGCGAATTGCTCTTACCAACAACGTGGTCCTGGCGTCAACCGTCTTGCGGCCTTCAATCCTCCATGCCGCGAAAAGTCCAGGAACTTGGCCTGCACGCGGCCAGACGGGTCGCCCGTGCATCACGCCGGCGAAAAATATCCACCCGGTCCCTGCGAACCGCTCATTTGTTTGTTTCTGATTTTTTCTGAAAGTTTTCTGCTTTCATTTTTTGAGAAAGAAGAAGTCCAAGACTTGGACTGCTCGTGCCGCAGAAGCAAACATATACTTCAAGAGTGCAAGTCGGCGTCGGATGCCTGGTAGTGTCTGAAAAGTGGATTGGTGAAACTCTAGCTCATTGCGCGCAGCCCGCCAGACGGTATCGTGAAGGCATGGGATCGAACGGCCAGAGAATTGACCGCGCTCAACAAACTGCTTTCCGAAACGGACCTGATTCTGCCTTAGCACAGAACTGGCGGACAGTCGCTCCGCTACCCGCACCAGATTCTTGCGAGCATGTGACCTCTTTCTAACTTCGTCGTGACAGCGCCAGGGTACGTCACAGCTCTACGAGAAGAGCCGATTCTGCACGGATGCGAGTTCCACGCGTGCGGAGCAGGCTTCGTCATCATTGGCGACATGATTGATCCGAGTGCCCACGGGATAGCAACGCATCCGCCGAGCATCGCACGGCTTCAGCAATTCGGACGCCGCAGCAACATCCTGCATCCCCGGATCGAGCCAGAGGTCGTAGCTGTCTGGATCAAGAATGACCGGCATACGGTCGTGGACCGCTGCGGTCACAGCATTTGTTGTCGTGGTCAGGATCGAGCAGGTCTCGATGGTCTTGCCGCTTGCGTCCCTCCATTGGTCCCAGATTCCTGCGAATGCGAACAACTCCCCATCATTGATTTCAAAACAGAACGGCTGCTTAGCTTTCCCGGTTCTTTGCCACTCGTAGAAGGCATCTGCGGGAATCAGGCACCTGCGAGACTTCAACAGATGGCGGAACGTGGCACGATCGGGGAAGAGCAAATCGCTGAGAATTGCTTGCGTACCACGTCTGCAGTTCCTCGGTCGTGGGCTCATGAGCGGTTGCCACATCTTCGGCGAGAAACGTGCCCCACCAGCAACTCTTTCAACTGCGTGTCGTTGAGAGCGACCGCGCCGTTCTTCTGGAGATCGGCGACGGTTGTTCCGGGCCCCACCTTTTTACGGTCGCCCTCGCTCGGTGTGTACCAGATTGGTGAACTCCAGGCCCGTTCTTGCACGGTCGCCGACACAACGTCTGGCGGCGCAATCCCGAGTTGATGCGCCTGAATGGTTGTCCAGCGCGTCGAAAACCCGCTTGACACTTGGCCTGCCCAAAAAACTTTCGGGTTGAAAGGTAAATCAGGCGTTCTCCATCAATATCCCAGGGCACGGCGAGGTAAAACATTACAGCCGCGATTCGCCGATGAAAGCGTTCGGTATTCCACTTCCACTCGTGTTTGTGCTGCTCGATTAACTTGATTTTTGCTTTCGACGCGACAATCGATAACGACCGCACATCGGAAGACTATGGCAGATCGCGGGAGCGTTCGGCGTGCGGGGAGCGGTTTGCCCCGGTGGGAAGTGATCTATGAAAAAAGTCTCCGCCTAAGTCTCGGTGAGTTCAACGTGTGCCGAGCAAGTGCCTGCAAACTGGGTTGTTGCGAGTACAATTTCTGCGAGAGGGGGGCCACCTCAATGTTTTCCGACGAGCAGACCACTACCACGCATCGAGCAGCAAGGATTCTTAGAATTCCGCATCCTGCTTTTCTGAAATTGCTCGAAAGCGGAGTGCTGCCATCTCACAGCGTACGGAGTCAGCAGCGAGTGTATCTGCGAGATGTCATGAAGTTCGCGCAAGTGCGTGACTCCGAACGCCACGCTGCACTTGCTCGCTTGTCTCGGGCGGCAGCGAAGGCAGGCCTCTACGACTGCAACACGTTTCCCGACGGCGGCCAAGACGAGTAGTCGCGTCGCCTGAGCCTGACTCCACGCAGGGGTATTTTGCCCGGTGATGAACTACTAGAGCTACGATTTGCCAGCTCGGGAATGCCGGGGTTTAATAAGAACAACCTGTTTCCGAAAGTGCTCTGGAGTCAGCGACAGATATCTGTGGATCGGACGCATTCCACCGTGCCCCATGTACACTGCTAGGGCGGGAAGCATCCTCTGCACGTCTACTCCCTGTTTATACCACGAGGTAATACGATGGACGGCAAACGTATATCTAAGGTCATGCATGCGGGGTTGACGCCAAGGTCCGCCCGGACGAAAAATCCCTGCTGCCCGACGAAGATTCTGGAAATCGTACATCAGGTTATGCCCTTTAAGCGGAGCGCCACTTCTAGCTACAAACACATAGGGACTGGACACTTTTACACGAATCGGTGAAGCGAGATACTGAGACAACAATCTGCGGACATCGTTTCCCATGGGAATGACTCTCTTCTGGGTATCCTCGTAACGACCGACTGCCAGTGTCTGCTTTGCGAAATCGAGACTTCTCCGGGTCAAAGTTATCGCCTCACCCAAGGGCACGCCCGTTCCATACAGAAACAGCAGCAACGCCCTAAGTGTTTCTGGCGCGGCAAGGGGACGCCGAACGGAGCTGGTGAGCACCTGATCGCTCACTAAGCGACGAATTTCGTTGCGCGAATAGATGTAGGGAACGAAAGTGTTCTCATACCGAGGAGGTTTCGGCGGCATGGGCAAGCTCCTTACATCGCCGTGCCGATAGAGGTATTGAAAAAAGCGCGTGAGTCTGCCGTGGTTTGTATGTCGCGTAGAAAGTGCGCTTTTCGGGCTGTTTATGAACTTTGTAATCTGAGAGGCTCTTACATCCGTAACAGAGCGCTCGCCAAAGTGGAATGAGAACGCACCGAAGAATCTGGCCTCTGATGAAAAACGGAACCCCAACTCTCTTTTCCAGTCCACGTATTTTGTGACGGCTGTTGAGATTTTCAGAGTAGGTCTCCAAGGTCGAAATCAGCTACAGGCTTAAGTAATTTCAGATTGAACTTAGCGTAGATCAGAGTTGCGTCGAGGCATCGATGCCCAAGAAAGTCGCTCACTTGATTTAACGACATGCCCTTGTGCAGAAGTTGCGTTGCACGCGCGTGCCGAATCGAATGTGGCCCCAAGCGTCCGGTGGTAATGCCTATTTTCTTGAACCGATGTCGGAGGAGCATGCCTAACCCTTTTCTGCTTACAGGGCGATACGGTGGGTTCAGCGTTACGAAGAGCTGCTCACATGAGCACATGGGGCGGACTTTTATATATCGCAGAACGTATCTTGCGATATCGTGCAGTAATGGGTATCGCTGGGCGGGGCCGCGTTTCGAGCGGCGGAGTGTGAGTATTTTTTTGTTCCAGTCAAAATCTAAGACTGTCAATCGCTCGATCTCGCGACTCCGTAGACCGTAAGTGGCGATCAGGTAGATGATCGCCTTTGCGCGAATGCCAGCAAGATCAGATTCGGTAATGGACTTCAGCAACTGCTTAACTTCATCCCACTCGCGGCCTTGGGGTGGGATTTGAACTCGCGCGCGATTCGGAGTTATGATCCCCTGAGTGATTCCCGGTTTGCACCAACCGCGCTCTTCTCCGTAGCGAAAGAACGTTCTCACAGCCCTTACCATCGTATTGAGCGATATAGCAGACCAACCATTCGCCCTTCTAGCGAGTACGAACCTATCCACGTCTCTCAAGCCGAGCTTGGACAGTGGCCGCTTCCGCTGCGAATACCAACGCAAGAAGTTGCCTACGTGGGATCGCAAGTGATCCAAAGTGACTGGGCTGAGCAGTCTGGATCGCGAGTGCTCTATGAACCCGTCTAGTTCAGCCCGAAACGCCTGATGCCTCCTCTGGCGTCTCAACTTGCCGTGAAACGTGAGCCATCTCATCGCGAGGTGCTCTAGAGTTTGTGAGGACCTTATTAGGGAAAGCGCAGGATCCAACCGCCGTCGACGTGCCAAGTCCCTGCGAAATGCTGCTGCAAGTTCTTCCCTCCTGATGGTACGCAACTGTGGCAACTTGAGAATTTCTACAATGTGCAACAAATACAGTGATGTGAGCCTAACAAACTTCACACTGACTCCCCGTCGCAGAAGATGCACAAGAAACTGCTCTCGCTCTTTGAGCAGGGAAGCAGCCATGTGTTTTGCGATAGTAGGTTTCCGTCCGAACAGTTGTGGGATGACCCCTCCTATATCGAAGGTAGTCATACTCTCGTATGGGTTTTTCGCGAACCTCGGCAGATCGTTACCTCGCTTGCGTCGCCGCGTCGTGTGCGGTAGTCGTTTGTCGAATCGACTGCGTCTAGGCGGCTATGCAGCCTTCTTTCCTGCCTTGAGCTTCGCCCACCGCGCTTTCTGAAACGCTGCAATCTTCCTCCGGGCTGCTGCTGACATGGTGCGCTTCACAGGAGCCGTACCTGTGGTCTTCGCTACTGCTATTGGCGTTGATTGTTCACGAGCCTTTTCCCACCTCGCCCTTTGCGCCTGCGCCATCTTGCGCCGTGAAGCCGCTGATATTACTCGGGTCGGCTGCTCCGTTGTCCCAAATGTTCCGAAACCGTTTAATGACTCGATCACCGAGATCGCTTGATCCAACTTCTCCACATGCAACTGCGCCTGCTTGCGCTCAGCACGAAGCTGCTGGAGCGCCCCGGATAGGTTTCCCATTGTTCCCCCTCAAGATTGACAACGAAGAAGATTGTATAGGATTGGAATGACGGAGGACGGAATCCGTTTTGCTAGTTGTGAGCTTATATGCCTTAAGGCAGCCGACATCCGCGCAGGCCGCCGCCCGCATCCATGGCTTTGGCAGGTGCTGGCGCAGTTGGTTGGTGTCGCAGCAACCGGTCAATAAGTGTAATCGCGATGTTATGCCAACGAACTGGACAGCATGACAGTTGCCAACACGTGTTCTGCTCGGGATTTTTGTGGCACAGTAACAGCATCGCGTGGAAAGTGCAGGGATTGTCCTGCGAGTTTGAGCGTGGTCAAGACCTGAGCAAACCCCTTCCATTTTGAACCAGTTTCGTAATATGCTTACGCGCACCAAGGAGTACATCATGCCAAGCCGTTTCAGGCTGCTGCCTCACTACGTGCTGTTAGCAATTTTCACGCTCGCCTTTCCTTTCACCTCAGCGGCCGGGTCGCGGACCCAAATCGTCGTGTGGAGCCTTTCTAAAAGTAACGGGTACGTTATTCAGTCGAGCTCCCTAATTTCCGACGGCCAGGGCAATCTCTTCGGCGTAACTCAAGGCGGCGGCAGCGAAAACTGTGCGGGAGGTTGTGGTGTAGTTTTTGAGTTATCCCCAAATGGGAACGGTGGTTATAACGAGACCATTCCGCACGGCTTCCAGGGCAGTAACGGCGACGGTGCGAACCCTTATGGAGGCTTGCTTTTCGATCAGCAAGGAAACCTCTACGGTACTACGTCACTTGGGGGAGCAAACGGTACTGGCACTGTTTATGAACTGTCGCCGATTTCAGGAGGCGGATGGACGGAGACGATACTCTATAGCTTCGGCACGCTCAGCAGCGGTCGCGCGAGTCTGTGGACCGTAAAAACGCCCGATTGAGCGACGATGCGGGACGAAATAGCCTTAGGTCGAAAAATCCGAGTGCGCGATTTATTGTCAAACGGGCCGGAGTGTTTTGTATTGAGCCGAAAATCGTCCACTACCGCGCACAGCACCCATACAACTCCATTTTCTAGCGTTTTGCAGTCGTCTTTTTTTTCAGCAGGGTTCCGTACGGCAAACCACAAAGCAGCGAGAGAGCTCGATGTCCAGTCGAGAAGTCGAGTAGGGAGGCCGTGGTGCTGTGCCAGTGCCAACAGGTCCCAGTTGTTCTTCGGCTCGAATTCGCGGAATGGTAGACTGGCGCGGTCAAACTTACTGAGGAGCAGCTTCTCAACTTTCGGAAGTTTTCCCTTTAATGAGATACGTCCAAGTTTGGGGAGAAGCGGCTTATCACACGGTTGTCCTCGGAAAAGCAGATCGGACTTGTTGCCCAGACCAAGCTGTTCTTTCTTGATCTCTGCAACTCGGGATACGAAGTCGGCAACCGTTGTGATGGTGTTCTTGGACATCGACAGACTCCTTTCCCCGTCATCGGCGCTGATGCAATAGATAATGCCACAAGCACGATTGTGATTGTCGGAGGAATGACGTTTATCACGGCAGTTGCTAGCGCGAAAAACCGCTTCCCTGCGGCCCGGATTTGTGCATGATAAAGGACGTTTGCTTCAATAATGCCGGAGTGCTTGCCCGGCCGGGTTCAGTAGAACGCCGGTGAGCACAAGACTGTGGGGGCGGCTGGAAGGAGCCGCTCTCTATGGTTCCTCAAAAGCATTCTGATTCGGTAGTACGCTCCGCTGCGCTCACAATCCCGGAACTTGAACAGTCGAAGGCGGCCGTTCTCAATACGCTCGCCTCCGTTCACTCTCGTCGCAGCTACACTTTCGCGATCGACAGGTTCATAGCCTGGTACTGCAGCGAGCCTAGGTTGACGTTCAATCGAGCCGTAGTCGTCCGGTATCGCTCACACCTCGAAGGACTCAGTCTGTCTGCCTCTACGATCAATTCGCATCTTTCAGCGATTCGGAGACTAGCAGACGAGTCCGCGGAGAGCGGATGGCTGACGCCTGAATTGGCGATTGGAATTCGGCGAGTTCAGGGGGTGAAGCGTCTCGGACGGAAAATCGGGAACTGGCTGTCGCGGAGCCAGGCGCAAGACCTCGTGAACGCCGCCTCGAAGACGGACCTACGCGGCTGGCGGGATGGGGCGATCGTTGGCCTACTTCTCGGTTGTGGGTTACGGCGTTCTGAAGTAGTCGGATTGACTCTAGAGCAACTGCAAATGCGGGAGGGGCGCTGGGTCATCGTCGATTTAGTCGGTAAGGGAAGACGGCTGCGAACCGTGCCGGTGCCGTCCTGGTCGAAGCAATTGCTGGATGCATGGCTCTCGCATTCGGAGGTTAGCGAGGGACGAGTATTCAGAAGAGTCTCGAAAGTGGGAAAGCGACAAGAGGCTGGCGTGACCGCGAACGTGGTCTGGTATGCGGTCAAGCGATGTGCCCAGCAGGCGGGCATACCTAATCTGGCGCCCCATGACCTTCGTCGCACCTGTGCTCGACTCTGCCATGATTGCAGCGGCGAACTCGAACAGATTCGATTTCTTCTCGGCCACGCTTCCGTCCAGACAACGGAGCGATACATTGGCAGCAAACAGAAACTGCAGGATGCCGTAAATGATCGTTTCGAAATCTCAGTCGCAAGCGACACTGCCTGAAGAACTCAGCGGACCGCTAGCGTCGTGTGCAAAATTGGCGATAGCGTCCTTTATCATTCACTATCCGGAGCCAGAAACAAGAGCAAGAGAATTGATTCAGGTGGGCCTGTCTCAAAATGGCACGCTTGCGCTAGACTCAAAACATTAACGCTGCACTTGCATAGGTGTATGATAGGCTCCCGGCCAAGTAGTTACCGCAGCATAAAGGTTCCAGCCTATGAAAAAGATACTGTCTTTGGGTCTCGCCACCCTGACTTTACTCCTCTCAGGGTGCCAACTCATGCACGTCAATCGCGCTCACGTGCCGGTGGTCCCTAATGCCCCGGAAAAAACAGATAGCGTTCCTGGCATGCCTTTTTACATTAAGAAGGCTGCCTGTCTGCATTCGGTGGTCTGGTTCGAACCGGTATACACGCTGACGTTGGAGCTGACGACGACTCCCGCAGGCGCGAATGCAAAACCAACAACGGCTCAACTAGGCAGCGTCGTGCTGTCGTTAACGCAGTTAAAAGCGAAGCCTGCACAAGACCTGTTTCATGCAATGAACGGCGACTCGCCGACAGTTCAGGATGTAATGAAGGCTTGGCTCCCCGTCGCGACTCAAGACGGAACACCTTACACGCCAACGAATTTTCCGGATGCGACGAACAGAATCCTTATTGCCAATACGTCCGAGCCGCAGCTCTATGTGGATTATTCTCAGCCCTACTATGTGAACGTCACGCGCCCGCTCGCCGGCAGCGCGAAAATAGACAGCAAACTGGCAAGCGACGGGACGCTCACGGAAGTGTCGGCGGAAGTTGAAGACAAGACCATCGAAACGATTGCCACGGGCATCAAGGATCTGGTGACTGCCGTGGGCACGGCGGCCAAAGGAGTAGATGCAGACAAGACCGTTCAGCGTTTGAAGCTATCGGTTACGGTTGGCGGTTTCAAGCATACGCTTTCCAAACTCGACACCGGCGCCACGATGCCATGCGCGGCTGCCGGCGAAGACGTTGCCGCCCCCTACAAATATTCTCGGAGTGAGGTCACCTCTCCGGCCGCAGAGAAGAAGGACGACACCAAGAAATCAAAAATCTCCGTGTCCGGAGAAATTGTACTGCCCGACACGAAACCCGCCGACGACACCGAAAAGCCCAAGGCTCCAGCGGCTACCGCAGCACCGGCGGCCCCGAAAAAGGATAAATGATGCACCGCTTTGCCGGTGCCGCTACGTTTCTTGCGCTCGCATTGTGCTCGGTCGGATGTCATTCAGGCCCGACAGACGGTGCTCCGGCGTCACAAAAAACCGCGACAGCGGATGACGCCTCTCGAAAACAAGCACAGGAAATCATCGCTGAGCTTCACGCGCGCGTGCCGAATAACAAGACCGGCCCGATACAGCGCCCTTCGCGCCATCCTTCAAAGGATGCGGTTTCCGATATCGCTCCGACCTTCATTCCGGATGTGCCTTCCGCTCCGTTAAATCCCAAATTCGCGGGCGTCAGTTCACAAGACCTGTACAAGCAGCTCCAGGATTATCAAATGCAAATACAGGCCCATTGGCTGGACACCGAGGGAAGACAGGAATGGTTTGAAGCGACTCCGATCCTGCAAAAGGACAGCCGGAAAGTGGTGAGCCTGGTGCACGCCGAACAATTAACAGCAGGCTCGGCCGGCGGACATCCCGTCTATCAACTGAACGCCAAGAATTTTAGCACATTCCGCTATGTCGAGCATGGGGTGGACTATCCGCTTTGTGCGGATGAACCTTATCTTACACAGCCGATTGGCGCGTTTTGCTCAGGCGTGCTGGTCGGAGTCAACATAGTCGCGACCGCCGCTCACTGCATCGCATCGGACGACGATGCGAAGAAGACCAAATTCGTTTTTGATTTCAGGATGAACGATAAAGACCATCCACTCTCCGTGTTTGACGACTCGGAGGTTTTTACCGCCAAACGCATCCTTCAGCAGCATTCTTCTTTTACACAAGATGATTGGGAGCTTATCGAACTTGAAACGAAGGTTACGGATCAGAGCCGCATCGCTCAAATCAGGCGTGACGGAAAACTCGACGGTTCGAAAAAAGTATTCGCGATTGGATACCCGAGCGGCTTGCCGGTCAAGGTCTCGGCAGGCGGAAACATCCGCGACAATCTCGATCCCAAGATCTTCCTGGTGGGGATTGACATTTATGCCGGAAATTCAGGCGGTCCCGTCTTCAACGATCAGCATCAAGTGGAAGGCATCCTCGCCAGGGGAGACAAAGACTTCCTGCCCGTAGGAAACTGCGCAAAAACGAATAACTGTCCAAGCGCGAACTGCCCGGGAGATGCGATTACAAGAACCACGCAATTCTCCCAATACGTGCCTTAGCGCGACCACAAAATCCCGTTATCTTCGCCATGGAAATTTGCCGCTTGATTTCTATAACAGTAATCAAGATGATTCGGCTCCCCCGAGCAAAGCCCACATGAACTCCTGATGAGGTTGAATGCGATACTTCACCCATTGCACTCCCGTTCTTGCCGATTCAGGTAGAGAACGATAAAGGACGTTATCATTCGTCAAGCCGAAGGGCTTGTTTGCGTTTTTTTCAACCCGATCACCCGCCTTCTCAAGCTTCAATACGTCACGGTGTTTCCGGAGATTCCAGAATTGTGAGACACTGCGACGATGAGCGACGCGTCGATTGACTCTGGCCGAAATAAGGATGCAAACGGTCGAGATACCGAACCAACTTGGAAGGAAGTATTACAGTTTGTTCGAGACCAGACCGACAAAGAAGTAAAAGGCATAGAGCGCCTTTTTGACAGAGCTGTTAAGTATTTCGGCTGGCTCGTGCTGGCTACAGCCATCATAGCGGGATTTTTTGGATTTTCGACATACACATCACTCCGCGATCAAATCTCGGCCGCCACCAACGCCGAAGAAGTGAAAGCCAATCTTGCTCTTAGCGAGAAGATCAACAAGTTCTCGAACGAGGAGGCGCAAAAGGCCGACCTTGCTCTGAGTAGAAAGATCGACGAGTTTTCGAAACGCGAGAACTTGGAAGCGCTCGTTAAGCAGCATCTCAGGGAAGAAACCGACGCTGAACTTAAGAAGCTCGTAGCGGAGAATGTATCCAAACGAGTGGATAGCGCTCTGCCTGGAATCATCGCCAATGCTCAAGAAGAAACGAAGAGGCAACTCGCAAAGAGTTTTGCGCCACGCGAAATCTCTCCTGAGCTTCGATCAAGGATCGAAAAAGCGCTTTCACCCTATCCAGGGACTCTGTACCACGTCGAGTCCGGGTACCAACCCGACGCAGAAACCGTTCAGTTCGCAAATACGATCAGCGCGATATTGAAGACGGCGGGGTGGATCGAAGACGAGAGGTACGGCAGCTTAAACAGTCTTAGGTACGATTACGTGAAGAAAAGGAGCGGCGGATCCTATGGGTCGCGAGAGCTAGGAGTGTTCTGGACCCCACCCGGCCTGATAGTCGCTGCAAAGGACATTCCCGCCGGTAAAGCTCTCAAAGCAGTTTTTGCCCCAATCATTACAAGTGCGGATGATACTTCGGAACTAGTGCGAGCCCCGATACCCGCCGGGGAGCTCGTTGATGTGTGGCTGATTGTGGGCTCTAGACTGATGTCGGGCTCGCCCCCCCACACTCTGATTGATATTGGGTGATTTGCTTGACCAATCCGGAGAATACATTATCGGGTTTCACAATCTTCTAACCGCATTCCATCTTAGCTGTGAAGTGCAATGTTGTATCGGCAGGAAATACCGGCAAGACATTAGCCGCATAAGGTATCTTATGACAAATTATCTGCGGTTTGCCCCTGCATCACACGGCTTATTGCGACTGTCAGGAACAATGATTATGTTAAATCGCCGAAGCTGTTGAAGAGTCATCGCCAAGTCGTTCTCGCGCGAGCCATAACGCGAACTTGGTTGGCAACGGCGATGCGGCGGGATACGGGGACTGTACTGACCGGAGTGAAAGGTCTCTCTTGATAGCGCTGGAGTGGCATCTTCCCCAACTCATCTTTGCACGCAGTGGCGCGACGTTGATATCATCGCTACCGCAATCGAGTCCGCTGTGAGCGTAATCAGGCATTCCGAAATCATGCAGATCGATGTCAAGTATTCTGTAAATAAAAGTCCAGGGTCAGGAACAAATCTACTTGTTGTCTTTGTGCATGGTACCTGGGGCCATTCATGGGCACTTCCGAGAAGAACGCTGACATACGACACCTTGAAACGTGCGGCTTCCGAAGCTGGAGTCTCTACGATTTCTTTTGCTCGGTTTCCATGGAGCGGAAAAAACTCTATCAAGGCAAGAGATGAAGCCGCGTCCCAGTTCGCGGCGGAACTAAAGGACCAGTCCGATCGACCCGACGTAGATAGAATCGTAATAGTCGCTCACAGCCATGGTGGCAACGTAGCGCTGCAAGCCCTGCTGAAATCTCATGCGACCAAACCCGTTGGCCTTTTCTGCATTTCAACCCCGTTTATCTTTCCAACGACACGTTATTGGGGGTACGAAAGGGAAGCTATCTTAGTGGGTGTCTCTACCTTGGTCGGAAGCTTGGTTTCATTCCCTTCCGATTTCCACCGCCTTGCCATATTCGTTACCATCGTGCTCCTCACCTGCATAGTGGCTACTAAAGTCAGGATTCTGATATCTGATTACTCTCGAAGCAGAGCATGTAGGATTCGACTTCCGTCGAGTCTAAGGATGAGGAATGTAATGGTATACCTTTACCGGGCAATGGGAGATGAAGCCTCTGCAGCCTTGTCCACTCCCAGGTTCCTCACATTTTTGATTCGTCGCGTCATCGGATTCCTGGAGTTCGCGGTGAGGGTTGTGAGTTTTGTGGGGACGCTGGCCGGTATCACCTGGTTCGTAGCCTTCTGCTACCGTTGGCTCACATCATCCGGTAGAATGGACACCCCCCCCCCTGTTACACTTCCTAGCGCCCCGGTTCGGACCCGCGTTGGGAATGCTCGCGCTAGGGATGCTTCCATTTATCGCCGGCTATGTGATCTGCTCTCTGATTGGCTTGGTTATGTTGGTTTTGGTTCTCTCCGCAGCGACTGCTTGTGCTCTGGCGTATGGTATCGATGCGGGGGTTGTTGCTCTTGACTATGATCTGAACGCGATCGATGGGCCGCCCGGGAGCATGAAGCTGAGATTGATCGACGTGCCGAGCACCGATGTCGCTCATATCGCAATCTCGACCGAATACGAATTGATACAGTCCATTTCTCATGACATTTCGGACTTTTGTGACCCCTTACAGCGATTCAAGACAGTCGCCGAGCCTCGGACACGGGCTCCAAGGGCCTCCGACGATGAGTACGCCAAACTTTGTCAGCCGTATGAAACCTTATGGTCAATTTTCGAGACACAAGATGTCATTTTCGGCAGTAAGAGAAAAGATTTAATGCAATTGATACAAAATGGGACCAAGATCACTATTGAGCAACGGCCCGTTGCGATATGGGGCCGGGATGAGGCAGAGTTAGAAGCTCTGACTGACGGCTATTTAGTCATCAGGTTCACGCCTTCGAATAGGGTCAGGGTTAATTTGATATTTGTGGATCTCTTCTATGACTTTCTTAACCGACGTACCATGATCGTTGTCGATCGCAAGGATGTCATTAGCGACTCGGGTTCGTAAGCGCGCACGATCTGTTGAGCTCTCTAATAAAAGATGGCGCGTAATGCCCACGGTGGATTCCACGAACTGTTCCCGCGATCCCGGAACCCGTCAGCATTCGATGAAAAGAAAGCACGAATAGCAAAGTACAGCGCGGGCGGCCGATGAGCGTTCTTATCGATAAATTCTGTTATCAAGACTAAAACCACCCGCGCTTAGGAGCGCAACCCCCGGATGTGAAAGAATGGCCGCATGTCTGTCCGGCGCCTGGTAATTCTGAAATACGTGGGCAAAACGCCTTCTTTCGCGGAATGCGAACAATGCCATCTCAAATTCTTCACCCCGCGCGAGATGGAGCGCGATCCTTCAGGCGCCGAGGAGCACATGCGATATAAGTTTGATATCCATACGTGCAGGAATGCGGGTGACGCAGGGCCACGCCATACGAAACGATTGACGGTCGCGTAACCGCACTTCACTTTTTCAAAGCCCGCCAGCGTGATGATGGAAGCGATCAAAAGATAGCGCTGACGCTGGCGCGTCACGTCGCTGAATGGATCATGCAGCAGTCGCCCGGCAACTCGGGGCAGATTCTCGAGAAACTGAACTTGCTGTTTCTTAAGTCGGGCGTCGATTTGTGAATTCATTCCGAGTGTCATCTCGCGTACACACCCATACTTGTTATTTTTTTCCTGCTCATATGTGTCCGTAGGAAATGGGCGTACTGGCTGATGCCTTCAAGCCGCACAGGGAGACGTTTTTCCAAACCGGTTACGGATGATTTTCTGAAGGAATTGCGCCCGAAGCCGTCGTAGCCAAGTTCTCGCTCGGCCCCTGCCCCGAGACTGTCACACCAGACATGTATGTCGCTGACGTTCTTGAGAAGCTGCGTTCGGCTCAAACCCTTCGCCGTGATCTGCCCGTGGAAAATCTTGTTTCGGTGCTGAGCGAATTCTTTGAACCGCGGCCAAAGACGGGAATATTCCGCGCCTACCAATTGCTTTACGCTGACTGGAGACAACACATCAATCGTGAATCATCGGGCGACTCCGTACCGCAGTTGGTACAGAACACTGACAGTCTACCAGTGCGGCCAATCGTGCTAAGCTGCGCCGTTGTAGGCGGGGCTTTCGTTTGCGATGTCAACAGCGGCGCTGGGCCCGATGTACGCACATCACCAGATTGCTCCCCGTCACAAATCACATTGTCGGTATTGAAGCTACCCCGAAGTTTGAGGTAGTACACGATTACGGCTGGGATTCCGGAAAAAAGGATCGCCAGAAAAGTGGGAACGCCGAATGCTGCAGCGACCAGGAATCCGAGCATAAACACAGGAAAAGCCCCCCTGAATGCCCGTGTTTGGCCGCGTCGAAATTCCCTGTCGACAGCGGCTTGGTGATTCATGGTTGCCAACTCACTTCCGACCTGCTAAGGCAGCAATGCTACTCCTGCGACCGCTCCGAAGCTATCAATAAATGTGACTCATCGGCTGTGTACGCATCGGCTGCAAACTATGAATATTGCGGGCAATGCCGCTCGACATCCGTGTTCGCTTTGGCCGTGCAATTCGCCGCTTGAGGGAAGAGCAGGAGATCAATCAGGAGGAGGCTGCCGAGCGCTGCGGCTTGCACCGCACATACTACAGTGGCATTGAGCGCGGAACACGCAACGTCTCACTGGTCAACATTGAGAAAGTCGCCAAAGGTTTGAGAACAAGCCTGCCCAAGCTGTTCGAGCGCGTGTGAATGGGCACCACTGACCACCTTATATATATTATGTGTCCGTCACTTGGCGGTTGGGCGCTGCCACGATTCACGTCGCTGATCTCTTCATCACCTTCACGCCAGAGTGGCATGAAAACGGTCCGGGGTAGGTGCAACTGGTGAATCCTGCGCCGCACGTGCTGTGATTTGTTAGCAATTACATGATCCCCTTCCAGGCCACCCCGCCGCCCACCGGACAGACGTACAAGGCCGTTCCCGATCCGCTCGTATTCGAATACAGGCTTCCACCGGCATTAGAAGGACAGTTGCCGCTCGGCGCACCGGACCCGACCACCCAAGTGGCCGTGTTTGGGCTTGTCGTGAACCGAGAATAGCCGCTGGCTCCAGTTGCTTGCCTTCCCAGAACATACATTGCCACATACGAATCCGCGAGCGTAGGCCCAGTTAGGTCATCCTCGATCGTGTACTGGTTTCCTGTGGGACTTCCTAGAACATTCCGAATTCCCATGATGCTGAGGTCGGTGACGGAGTTATTCCTTGTTATATGAACAACGTGAACGGTTGAAAGACCGGTCGTGGTTGTGTCACCGACTATGTTAAGCAGCACGTTGCTCTGAGCTGGGGCATTAGACCCGACCAGAATCCCATCGAGGAATCCGACGATACGAATATCCTCAAGCGTATTGTTGGTCGAGTCTAGCAGAACGGCAGCATTTGCATCGTTCGACTCTGAAATACAGCTCAGGCCGTGAAGCCCATGGGTGTGAGACGCATTGTAAATCTGCGCGCACACCGTCGTCGAGAGCCCACTGTAGCCACCTGTATCGAAGGTGATGTCGGAATACGGGCCGGAACTACTTGCATTGCTGGTCGAGACGAACAATCCTTTGCCCAAGATCTGAAACAGGCTGACCTTCTCCACATAGCTCAAGTCGCCGGAGTACTGGTTCACGATCCCGTTTATTCCGATTCCGGCAACGGTAAGACCTTTGCCGTCGAGCCGCAGATTCTCGACAGACACGCCCTCGCAAGTGCCGCTGCTCCCACAGAGGCTGCTCGATCCCATTTGGATCATTGCTGTACCATTAAAATTTGGACCCGTCAATTGAATGACAGTTCCGGTCCCGCCCCCCGTCGTTCCCTGCCCGACGATTCTAGTTCCGTTAGGCAGAAACCAAGTGCCGGGGATGACAATAGTTCCAGCGGGCAACAGAATAGTGGAAGGAGGAGGACTGGAGATTCCGTTCCAGGGACTGATGGAGCACCCCAGACTTGAGGTAATGCCCCGCGCATCAACTACCGCTGCTCCACCATATCCGGGATAAGTCACCTGGTTTGCGAGCTGGACAAGCGCGGCGTTAATCTTTACACAAATGTTGCTTCCCGAAAGGGCACTGGCGTCAATGAACGTGTGCGAATTCCCGACTAGTGAGGGCGAATCATATACAACATTATCCCCAGGATAGGTCTGGGCCTGCAGACGGGTAGGGCAGGTCGAGAAACAGCCCAGGAGGATGACCAAACTTGCAAGAAACCCTCGTGCACAATGTAATCCTTTAGCGTGTGTCATCAGTGTTCCTCCTCTAGAATGCTCCTTATGATGTTTCGTCGTTGAAATCTTGCCGACATTAGGCGGTCGCCCAATCTACTTTGGCTAGCTAGTGTCAGGGACCCGGCTGCCACGCGCCATTCACGCAACCCCAAAGAGTCGGCGGGGAGCCCGAAGTAACTGAATACAAGCTCCCGGTTGCGCAACCTGTATCGCCGCTGGGACTGCTGCCGACGAACCACGATGGAATCATTGGGCTGGTCGTGAACCGCGAATATGCGAGGATATTGGTTCCGACGGGGACCTGTTCACCGAGGGCATACATTCCCACGGTCTGGTCCGTTAAATGCGCCCCGGTGATCTCATCGTAGATGCTGTTACCTCCCGCGCTCGTAACTCCCAGAATGGTCAAGTCGCACACATTCTGCACTGGAATATTAGCCGGATTTCCACTCTGGTTTGCGGTTCCCGGAGGGCAATTGCTGGATGTGCTGGTATTGCCAGAAATGTGAACTAGCTTGCTAACCCCAGGACCGCCAGTGACGTTGAAGATCAGATTTCCCTCCGCAGAGAACTGCGAGCCTACTAAAATCCCTTCGGCGAAGCCCGAAATGTAGACATCCTCGATTGAGTTATTGCTGCTGTCTAACTTGATGGCCGCGCCGGAAGTACCGCTTGGCGCAATGCAGGTTAGCCCGTGAATTCCGCGTGTGTTGTTGATCCCCTTGTTGTCCTGTTTGTCGAAAATCTGGGCGCACGTTCCACGGCCGGAGTAGTAGATATTAGAAAACGGACCAGAACTCCCAGTGTAGTGCGTGGCCAACCAAAGCCCGGTGCCTCCCGACGCGATATTGATGATGCCGACATCCTTCACGTAGCTCAATTCTTGCGCGTACATGTCAACGATGCCATTCACAGCTATGCCGCCGAAAATCCCATTATTGCCGTCGAGGGTCAGATGCTCAATCCCGATTCCTTGGCAATAGTAACTTGGCGTGCTTACGGCACAGAAGTTGGGGTCAGCCGCACCCATGTCTATCAGGTCAGCACCTTGAAAACAACCACCGCTGCACGCCTGAATAACTGTCGCCCCTTGGCCCTCGCCAACAAGCCGCGCAGCGCTGGGCAACGCCCACGTCGTATGGATAGAAATGGTGGATGCAGGGAGCAAGATTGTGATACTAAAACTACTGGGAACGCTCTGTATACCGGTGAACGGGCTGTTTTGGCAGGTAAGAGTTGATCCGGGACTCGCATTGATTCCACGGGCGTCAACAACCACGCCATTGGAGGAGGTTGCGTTATAGTGAGTCGTGACGATGGAGGCGATCGTGGCGCAGATATCAGAACTATTCTGCGTGTAATATGTGCTCGCGTCCACCAGCGCAACTGATCCTCCCAGCGTTTGACTCTGGCCCGACCCGATATACGCCGAATTGTCCCCTTGGATCGGGCTGCTCGTACTCTGAGCCTCTGTCAGGCGTGGTGACCCCACGCAGCAACACGCGACCGCAATTAGTCCAGTGCACGCCCAACTAGCTTTGAATCTTCCCATACGATTCGCTCCTATCAACGTTATGTTCGATTCAGTCCGCCGATTGTGGCTCAATGGTGCGCCGAAATCCATTTGAGCCATTCAGAGGATTGCCTTCCATTGGCCGCCAGAGCATACATAGACCGTATTGATATTCGGGCCAATTCCATTGCCGTTTGTGTTCGAGTACAGAGCTCCAGGCATCGAGCACGAAATACTTGCTGGGCTGCCTCCGACTGTCCAGGTCGGTACCGTGGTGCTGGTGCCGTTTGTACCGCCGGGGCTGGTCGTAAAACGTGTATAGCCAATGGCAGTATTTCCGTCTAGAAAGGCCTCCCCCAGTACGTACTTGGCTACAAACGCCGGGAATTGAGAAGAGTTGACGATGGCACCTGTTAAGTCGTCCTGAATCGTGTGGGCCGCGAAAGAGCCCGCAATACCGATGTTCTGGGCACCGAGAATGCTTAGATCCTGGACGGTTATACCGCTGTTAGACATGCACGCTGAATAGTTGGGAGCGACATAGGTGGTGATTGGGCTACAGATGTGTACGGCGTTCTGCACCGGGCCGGTGCCGACCCCGCTCAGGATGTTGACCAGAGTATTGCCCGCTACAGTCGCGTTCTCGCCGTCTGCGTTATCTCCCACCACAACCGCGTCATAGAAACCCTCGACGTGCACGTCCTCAATCGTATTGCCGCTGGCATCGAGGTAGATAGCAGCGGCTGGAATGGGTGGCTGGTTGCCTGGCGGGAGCGACTTAGCTGTGCAGGTGATGCCATGCAACCCCCGCGTGGCAGCCTGGATTTTGACACATGCGGTGGGCCCGCAGGCACAGTTTCCCGTTGGGGTGCAGGAGTTATTGTTTGTGCAGTTCGTGGCAGCTTCGAGTAGGATATTCGAATAGGGTCCAGAGTTGGCCGCACCGGGGCCGATCCACAAGGCGGTAGTGGTTGTAGTTTGGCTCGGCGCAGCCCCGATTACGAAGTCCACGTCATCGACATAACTCGAATCCTGCGCGTTTGCATTGTAAATGCCATTTAGGCCGACGCCAGTCTGGATCAGGTGTCCATCGACCTTCAGGTGCTCAATGGAAATTCCGGTACATTGTCCCGACCGGCAGATGCTGGAGTTTCCCATTTCGACCAGCGCATTGCTACTGTCATAGACGGCGAAACCCGTTTGAGCCTGAAGTATGGTTTGGGGACCCTCGCCGACCAGCCTCGTGTTGCTGGGCAACAGCCATTCGTGGTTCATTTGTATTGTCGAAGCCGGAAGCAAGACGGTGATAGAGCCACTGTAGGTGACCCCATTGAACGGGTCGATTGAACACCCTTGGGGACCGTGTGTTCCCGGGACAATGCCGCGCGTGTCCACCACGACTCCGGCGGAGGTTGGCAGATTCATCAAGGCGTGGTTAAGTACCCTGCAAAAATCGACGCCGGAACCACCGGAGCCAGCACACGGGAACCCAGTGACCGTTTCACAGAGCGCGCTGGCGTCAACGACAGCCGTCGAGCCGGTAATTGCGCAAGAACCAGAACAAGACCATACTGCCTTGTCGCCCTGGGAAGCAGAATTGATGGTGGGGGTTTGGCCGGCGATCTGCTCTGGCAGACCCAAGAAGTACCCGGTTAGAAGAAGCCACAGCCAGAAGAACACCCTACGCTCACGCAATACTTTCCGATTTGTCAAAGCACCCTCCTACGTTCTCTTGACAATGCTGCGACAGACACTCCGCTGACTGCGGAGAGGAAGTCCTCGACCGCCCTATTTTCGCGTGTATGTCCAAAAGCCGCTGTTGTTTACCATTACAAAGTCCAGCAACCCATCCGAGTTGAAGTCTCCAGGAATCAGGCCAATTTCCCCGCCGAAGTTCTGCGGAAGATCTATCCTTTTCGCTTTTTGGAATGTGCCGTCCCCGTTCCCCCACAGCACGGCGAACTCAGGGCTCGCATTACCGGCAGTGGCGACAATGAGGTCAGTCTTGCCGTCCGATTTAAAGTCTCCTGCCGTGAACGTGAATGGGAACGTGTTCCCCGGACCGAAAGGTATCCGGTAATACACTGGCGGTTGAAACGTGCCGTCGCCGTTTCCTAAGGCGATCCCTATGCGCAGAGCAGGGCCATGCCAATCACAGAAGGCCAGATCAGCTTTTCCGTCGCCGTTGAAGTCATTCACCAGCAGGGATGGTCCGTTGCCGCAGCCAGGGTTGTTTTTGTCGGTCGCAATGCGACGAGGCTTCTGGAACGTCCCATCGCCGTTGCCGACAAACAGGTAAAGCTCACTGACGTATTCTCCCACCAGGTCCAGTTTGCCGTCTCCGTTGAAGTCAGCCCCGACCATGTCTCCTCCGGCATAAATGCCCAAGCCCTCGACCTTCTGGAACGTCCCATCGCCATTCCCGCGAAACGTCCAGCCGCATCCCTCACTGCCGCAGCCGTCAGCCAAATCCAATTTCCCGTCGCCGTCAAAGTCTGCTGCGACTATGCCTCTACCGTAGGAAATCGATTGATAACCAAAGCGCGGTAGCCCCCGGAACCTTCCGCCACTCTCGCCGAGCAGCACCTTCAAGTAAGTGGGCATGTTCGCGCCCCAGCCGTAGATGAGGTCGACGGTGCCGTCTCCATCAAAGTCGCCATACGCTAATCCAGCATCGGGAAAGTAGTTCTTGCCGATGGTGGTCGCTGCCTGAAACGTGCCGTCTCCATTGCCACGATTCACATTGACTTTGCCGTCGCCCTGTCCCGAGACCAAATCCAGTTTGCCGTCACCGTACAAGTCGGCTGCGATCGCATAGAAGGCATCGCTCGGAAGGACACTCGGAGAGTTGACGGCAAAGGTCTTGGTCGGCTTGTGCACCTCGACTAAGGCGTAGCTCGAACTGGACTTGCCGCCGCCCGGCGGCGGGTTGGTCACGGTGACGTAACCCGCCGTCGGCTTGGCAATATCCGAAGCAAGTATCTGAACTTGCAGTGCTCTGGCTGAAATAAACGTCGTCGCACGCGGGCTGCGATTCCAATTGACCACCGCGCCCGAGACGAAGTTCGCCCCGTAGACTGTGAGCGTGAATTCACCGCGGCCAGGTTGTGGAAGCGTTTTCGAGCAGGGGCGCGCGGCGTTTTCTGCCGTAGCGAATCGCTGAAGTCGCTGGCGAGATGCATCCAGTGTGTCAGCGAAGGCCAAATCTGGGCCAACAGCAAAGAGCTCCGCTTCCTCTTAGAGGCTCTGGGCGAAGCTTTGCCGCTGCGTGTGATTGATGCGCGCGGAGCTGCGTTGCTGTCCCGGCGCGAACTCGAAGTAGTTCGCTGCGTGGCGGAGGGCCTGTCGAACCGCGAGATCGCGCAGCGGCTCGGCCTGACCGAACACACGGTCAAGAATTATCTGTTCCGCATC
>Ga0207002_1052_pt1 | contig 23332 bp, 8 predicted proteins | sample Alteio_BWMinCont_88_FD_153473 | JGI IMG/M metagenome (GOLD analysis project Ga0207002, IMG submission 153473) | Enriched cells from forest soil in Barre Woods Harvard Forest LTER site, Petersham, Massachusetts, United States -... | ecosystem: Environmental > Terrestrial > Soil > Temperate forest >...
GAATGGCGTAAATAATAATGTAAGTTTATTGGAGTTTACCCTCAACGGGGTGCTCGTATGGGGAACCTATTATGGTGGAACCAAAGGCGATGTAAGCACTTCCATATCTAGCGACGGCACCAACGTATGGCTTACAGGTATAACATCTTCAATCAATTTCCCTACTTACAACCCGGGTGGCGGAACTTTTTTCCAGGCTACCAATACAAATAATGGCGGCCCCGATCTGTTTATCTTAAAATTCAGTATTGCCGGAGTGCGTGAATGGGCCACCTATTACGGAAGCTACGGCTATAATTATCCCGCATCCCTTTGCAGCGATGGCAACCATGTGTGGATTACTGGATACACGATGTCAACCGTTTTCCCCACTTTTAACCCCGGTAATGGGGCCTATTATCAGTTCTTCTATTCGGGTGTCAACAGCGCTTTTATTCTAGCGTTCGACACGGCCGGGGTGCGCAAATGGGGCACCTATTATGGCGGAAATAATAGCACCTCAGGCTATTCTATCAGTAGCGACGGAGTCCATGTGTGGGTAACAGGAGTCACCAATTCCAACTCCCTTGTTATGCATAACCCCGGTGGAGGAGCCTATTATCAACCGTCCTTAACAAGCGCCCAGAATGGATATATACTGGAGTTTGACACCGCAAAAATACTTAAATGGGCTACCTATTATGGCGGAAGTGGAGCTGATTATAGTAACTGCATTTATAGCGACGGGAAGAATGTATGGCTAACGGGATACACTTTTTCAACCAATTTCCCCACGCTTAATCCCGGAGGCGGAGCCTACTTCCAGGGAACGCTTGCATCTGTAGCTTATGGAAACGCATTTATATCGAAGTTTGATACTTCGGGCGTGTGCAAATGGGCCACCTATTACGGTGGAAGTGGCAAGAAGCCCAGGGGAGACGGTGGTTGTTCTATAAAAAGCGATGGGAAAAATGTATGGGTATGCGGTGGAACATCTTCACTTGATTTTCCTACCTTGAAAACAGGATGCGGGTTTAACCAGATTAACCCGGGCAATCCGTATAACAATACTCCCAATCTTATGGGAGATGAATTTCTGCTGCAGTTTTCCACTTCGGGGGTGCGCAAGTGGGCCACCTATTACGGAACAGATATAGGTGTAGAGTACGATGCACAAGATGGCAGCGCTGTTGCCTGCGATGGAACAAATTTATTTATAGGCGGAGATGTTAGCGGATATTTAGGATACCCCACAGTGAATCCCGGAGGCGGGGCCTATTACCGCGATTCAGCCTACTTTGCTCCCTATCCAGATGAGCGTTGTTTTATCGGGAAATTTATAGTGGATACTTCAGCTAGTTTTGGTGTAAGCAATACCGTATCTATTTGCAAGGGAGATACTATTACCATAAGTGCCAGCGGAGCTACATCATACAGTTGGAGCCCCTCAGCCGGATTAAGCGCCACCAATATTGCTAACCCTGTGGCAAGCCCAACGGTCACCACTACTTATACGGTAACAGGTATCACTAACTGCGCGGGAATAATGATAGACTCGGTAAAGGTAATAGTGGATACATTTAAATCGAAGGGTGTATACTTAACAAAAGATACTTCCATCTGTATAGGCAGCTCTATCATACTTAGTGCGGGAGGCGGAGGGAATTACCAATGGAACACTGGAAATACTACCAGTTCCATTTCTATAACCAATGATTCAACTACGCATATTTATACAGTAACCATCAGCAATGGTGTATGTAGAAAAGATACTAGTGTGAAAGTAACAGTAAGCCCTAAGCCCAATGGAAATGTAAGCGGCAATTTATTTGTCTGTAAGGGAGACAGTACTACACTTGCTGCTTCAGGAGGCATGTTGTACAAATGGAGTAACGGAAGCACCAGCAGCAGCATAACCATTTCCCCATCTTCCAATACAAAATATTCGGTTGAGATAATTCAAAATGGATGTGCTGATACCTTGTCTGAATTTGTAACGGTAAAGCCTTCACCAAATATTGCAATATGTTGCGATAGTATTATTACAAGCGGAGAAAAAGTACAATTAATTTCATCGGGCGGACGTAAGTATTCATGGTCTCCCTCAATCGGATTAAGTTGCGACACATGCCCCAATCCTATTGCTACACCTACGGTAACTACCCGGTATTATGAAATAATAACCTCCGATTCAGGATGCACTGCAGAAGATACCATACTCATTATGGTATTAACCCCGGCCGAAGCCTGCGGAACCGTTTTTGTTCCCGATGTTTTCTCTCCAAACGATGCACACAATAACATACTATATGTTCGTGGCAATTGCATAGCTTCTATGGATTTTATGGTATTTGACCGTTGGGGGAACAAGGTTTTTGAAAGCCAACATATAAATAATGGCTGGGATGGGAACTACAGAGGACAAGCCATGGGTACAGCTACTTTTGTCTGGACTTTAAAAGCCACCTTGCGGGATGGAACAAGCCTTGAGAAAAAAGGAGATATTACGTTGGTGCGGTAATATTCTTTAGTTTTAGTCCTACCCAACAATTGTTCAATTACTTTCGTATTAGTATCTGTAACGCGAAGCATATTTTGTGAAGAAACTATTTTTTCTATTTTTTATTATTCTGACAATGTTTCCCATTGCAACTTTTGCGGGTAATGGTGACACTAACTCTGTTTTAAAAACAAAGGTTACCCAATGGATGACTAGTGCTTGGGGACTGCGCTTCCTGGAAAATAAAGGACAGCTAATGGATATGCAGCGGAAAGCTGTACATAACGTATTATTTAAAACGGGTACCGGCGGGGTAGATTTATATGTTACCACTACCGGACTAAGTTATGTGTTTACCAAAATGGAAAAACATAAAAAGGCAAACATAGCTGCTATTCAAAATAAATTTGTGCGTCACAGCGAGAATGACAGTCTGACTATACAATATTGCCGCGCCGATATGCAATTGGCGGGTGCCGATATACGCAAAGAGAATATTGTAAAAGAAGATGAAAGCACAGACCGAACCGATTATTATTACGGAGATATTTGTCCTGATGGGATTTTAGGAGTACACAGTTATGGAAAGGTAACCATTAAGAATATTTATCCCGGAATTGATTGGGTATTGCATAGTGGAAAACAAGGACTGAAATACGATTTCATCGTTCACCCCGGAGCTGATCCTTCCATGATAAGATTAAAATACAAATGGACAGATAAGCCGGAACTGCAAGATGATGGCTCCCTGAAAATAAACACGCCCATGGGAAATATAAAGGAAGGAACTCCTGCCAGTTATAGCAACGGCAAACAAGTACCAACTACTTACACCATAAAAGATAGCGAAATACATTTCAACGTAGGAAATTATAATTCTACCCAACCATTAACTATTGACCCTGCGCTGGTGTGGGCTACGTATCTTAGAGGGAGCTCGGTTGAAGATGTTACCGGGTTACAAGACGATAGTATTAATGTATGGGTTGGCGGCGGTACACTAACAGCAGATTTTCCTACCGTAAATCCGGGTGGGGGCGCTTATTTTCAAGGTAAGCTTGTGGGCTATCAAGATGTTTTCATACTGAAATTTTCAATGGCGGGGGTATTAGAATGGAGCACCTATTATGGGGGAGGAAGTAATGCAACTGCAGGCCTATCAATATACAGTGACCGAACCAGTGTATGGTTAACTGGGGCAGTCAACTCTTCCAATCTTCCTACTTATAATCCGGGTGGGGGCGCTTATTTCCAGGCAATACCAAACGGTCCCAGTAATGCATTTATTCTTCAATTCAGTACCGCGGGAGTACGCAAGTGGGCAACCTATTTCGGGGGAAATAAAGAGGATATCGGGTATTCCATACAAAGCGATGGCACCCATGTGTGGTTAACCGGAACCACCTCTTCAACTAATTTCCCTACGCTTAATCCGGGTGGGGGCGCTTATTTCCAGGGTACGCTAGCCTCGGTTACGAGCAGCAATGCTTTTATATCGCAGTTTAATACTGCCGGGGTACTTAAATGGTCAACCTATTACGGAGGAGCAAGCACTTTAAGTGGAGATATTGGTTTATCTATCTATTCCGATGGCAGCCATGCATGGGTAACAGGAAAAACCACTTCTCCTAATTGGTATACGTTGAACCCGGGCGGCGGAGCCTACTACCAGCCAACAATTGGGGAAAGACAAAATGGTTTTATATTAAAGTTTACTCCGGCAGGAGTGTTAAAATGGTCCACCTATTATGGAGGAACCGGTAATGGCCTAGATGCGGGCTACTGCATTTATAGCGATGGACTGCATATATGGATAACGGGAGAAACATCAGCCACCAATTTATACACGCTTAATCCGGGTGGAGGAGCTTATTTTCAGGGTACGCTCAACGGAAGTTCAGATGCTTTTATTTTAGAAGTTGATACGGCAGGGGTTCCCAAATGGGCCACCTATTATGGCGGAAGCGGTATGGAATATGGGTATTCCATACAAAGTGATGGAACTAATGTATGGCTATGCGGACTAACAGGATCAACCGATTTCCCTGTACTTAATCCCGGCTGCGGATTCTTTCAGGATACTGTTCATTATATAACCTATGATGATCAAAATGTATTCATACTACAATTTAATACTGCCGGTGTACGTAAATGGGCAACTTACTATGGAAGTGATTGGGAAAATGATGGCAGCTATATAAGCAGCGACGGAACAAATTTACTTGTAGCAGGAGATGCGGCATATGCTGGATATCCTACAGTAAACCCGGGCGGCGGAGCCTATTATTTTGATACGACATACATTGCAACTGGTGACGAGACTATTTTTATCGGAAAATTTGTAACGGAAGACTTACATGTACTAGCACCTGCGGGTTCTATTTGTAGTGGCGCTTCAACTACACTTATGGCAAGCGGAGCCACCTCTTATAGTTGGAGCCCGCCAACGGGCCTAAGTGCAACCAACATAGCAAACCCTGTTGCGAACCCTACAGTTACTACTACCTATACAGTTATTGGCAATAGTGGCGGGTGTATGGATACAAATACAGTTACAGTAAGAATAAACCAGTCTCCTATTGTAAATGCTTGTTGTGATACCAGTATAATTACCGGTCAAAGTGTACATTTATCTTCTACCGGCTCCGGTTCCTATTCCTGGGCTCCCTCCACCGGATTAAGTTGCGATACCTGCCCCGATCCCACTGCCACTCCAAATCAAACCACCACATACACCCTTACGATTACCAATGATAGCGGATGCTCTGCCCAAAATATGGTAACCATTGATGTTGAATGTGGCACTGTCTTTATCCCCGATGTTTTCTCTCCGAACCAGGCACATAACAAGATACTTTATGTTCGTGGTGCTTGTATTACAGGCATACTCTTTGAAATATTCGACCGTTGGGGCAACAAGGTTTTCAAATCTGAAAATCTAACTAATGGCTGGGACGGAACCTATAATGGAAAGCCTTTGAATACGGGGACTTATATATGGACTTTAAAAGCTAGCATGAAAGATGGAACGAGCCTTGAGAAAAAAGGGAATGTTACCTTGGTGCGATAGCCTCCTTTAGTTTTAGTCCTCCCCAACAATTGTTTTAGTACATTCGTTTTAGTATTTGTAACGCGAAGTATATTTTGTGAAGAAACTATTTTTTCCATTCCTTATTATTTTGGCTGTGTTTCCCATTATAACTTATGCAGGTAATGGTGATAAAGACTCTGCATTACATACCAAAGTAAGCCAATGGATGCGCAACACGCGTGGCATCCGCTTTTTAGAGAATAAGGGGCAGATGATGGATATGCAGCGCAAGGCTGTAAACAATGTTTTATTTAAGGCAGGCGCAGGCGGGGTAGATGTATATGTTACCACCGAGGGACTCAGTTATGTTTTTACCAAAATGGAAAAACATAAAAAAGCAGGCAAATCTGCCATGCAAAATAAATTTGCGCGTCATGGTGAGGATGACAGCCTAACTATACAATACTGCCGGGCCGATATGGAACTTGTTGGAGCCGATATACGCAAAGAGAACATTGTGAAAGAAGGCGAAAGCGAAAACAGAACTGATTATTATTATGGAGATATATGCCCCAATGGAATATTAGGAGTACACAGTTATGGTAAAGTAACCATTAAAAATATTTATCCTGGAATAGACTGGGTATTACACACAGGAAAAAACGGATTGAAATATGATTTTGTGGTACATCCGGGAGCAGATCCTTCACTAATACGGTTAAAATATAAGTGGACGGATAAACCGCAATTGCAAACGGATGGCTCAATTAAAATAGCTACTCCGATGGGGAATATTACTGAAGGAATACCCGTAAGCTATTGTAGTGGTGAAAAGATACAAACAAATTATGCCGTAAAGGATGGTGAAATTCATTTCAACGTAGGAACTTACAATTCTACCCAAACATTAACCATAGACCCAAAGTTGGTATGGGCAACGTATTATTATGATGGGGGATGGTATGAAGGCGATGATGTTCTTTCTATGCAGGATGATGGGAAAAATGTTTGGATAACTGGCGAGACTGCTTCCATTGATTTCCCTACTCTTAATCCTGGGGGAGGAGCATACTTTCAGGGTGCACTTGCCTCAAACTTGGTAAATGTATTTATATTACAATTCAGTACTACTGGGATAAGGAAATGGGCCACTTACTATGGTGGAAGTCAATTTGACTGTGGTAATTCCATCAATAGTGATGGTACTAATGTATGGCTTACCGGATACACTGAATCAGCTAGTTTCCCTACTTTTAATCCGGGCGCTGGTGCCTATTTTCAAGGGGCACTGAATGGAAGCCAGAATGCATTTATACTAGAATTTGATACTACGGGAGTCCGTAAATGGGCTACCTATTATGGGGGAAACTCTGTGGAGAGTGGCAACTCCATTTACAGCGATGGTAATAATATATGGATAGCAGGATATACAACCTCAACCGATTTTCCTATTTTGAATCCGGGAGGCAAATCTTATTTTCAAAGCGCTCTTGCATCAGCAAGCGGAAATGTATTTATATTACAATTCAGTACCACTGGGGTAAGGGAATGGGCCACTTACTATGGGGGAAGCACTACTACATATTCGGATGAAGGGAATTCAATTTACAGTGATGGTAGTAATGTATGGGTAACTGGAGAAACCTATTCATTTGACTTTCCTACAATGAATCCCGGAGCAGGAGCCTATTTTCAGGGCACACTTATATCTGCAGGTGGAAACGCATTTATATTAAAGTTCAATATTTTCGGGGAGCGAAAATGGGCGACATATTATGGAGGAAATATAGGGGATGGTGGTCAATCCATTTATATCGATTCAAAAAATGTATGGGTAACAGGTACTACCCTTTCAACTAATTTCCCTACGCTTAATCCAGGTAATAGAGCCTATTTCCAAAACACTCTTGCATCACCATATGGAGATGCATTTATATTACAGTTCGATACCACAGGGGTGCGGAAATGGGCCACTTATTATGGGGGAAGCGGAAATCCCAATAACGGAGATATTGGTTATTCTATACAAAGTGATGGTACTAATGTATGGGTGTGTGGATCAACAAGCTCAAGTGATTTCCCTAAATTTAATCCCGGATGCGGCTTTTATCAAGATACTATGGTAGGGGGTATCAATGTATTTGTACTACAATTCAACACTGCCGGGGTTCGGAAATGGGCCACTTGCTATGGAGCTGATTACGAGAATGACGGTAGTTATATTTGGAGTGATGGAACAAATTTATTCGTAGCAGGAGACGCTACTAGCCGTTCAATATATCCAACACTGAATCCTGGAGGTGGAGCTTATTATGTAGATACTTCCGCTAGTCCTGGTAGTGGCAGTGAATCTATTTTTATTGGAAAATTTACATTTTCCGAAGTAAAGATAATCCCTCCTACTTCCATTTGCAAGGGCGATTCAACCACCATAACAGCCAGCGGAGCCACATCATACAATTGGAGCCCGCCAACAGGGCTAAGTGCAACCAACATAGCAAACCCTGTTGCGAACCCTACAGTTACTACTACCTATACAGTTATTGGCAATAGTGGCGGCTGCTTGGATACGAATACCGTTATAGTAAAGGTAAAGCAATCTCCTGTTGTAAATGCCTGTTGCGATACAACTTTAATGCCCGGTCAAAGTGTACATTTATCTTCTACCGGCTCCGGCTCTTATTCATGGAGTCCACCCAATGGACTAAGTTGCGATACTTGCCCCGATCCTATTGCTTCTCCTTCCGTAACTACTTGGTATTATATAACAACATCTGATTCGGGATGCACTGGAAAAGAGTCTTTGCTAATTACCGTATTAACTCCATCTGAAGCTTGTGGCACTGTTTTTGTCCCTAATATCTTCTCTCCGAACGAAACGCATAACAACATACTTTATGTTCGTGGCGCATGTATTACTTCTATGGATTTCCTGGTATTTGACCGTTGGGGCAATAAAGTTTTCGAAAGCCAAAATATAAATGATGGCTGGGATGGAACGTATAAAGGACAAGCTATGAACACAGCCACTTATGTCTGGAGCTTGAAAGCCACCTTGCGGGATGGGGCAAGCCTTGAAAGAAAAGGCGACGTAACATTGGTGAGATAGCTAATATAAACACTCGATCAAAATTATTTCTGATATTCTTATCTCTTTAGTTTAGAGTCTCCCAACCATTTTTTAATTATATTCGTATTAGTTATTTGTATAATTGCAAGTACATTTCATGAAAAAAATATTTCTGTTACTAATTACAACGGCAATCTCTTCTACCACTTTTGCCGGAAGCAATGACTCTGCCCTGAAATCAAAAGCTACCCAATGGATGAGTAACATAAATGGGTTACGCTTTTTAGAAAACAAGGGACAAATGATGGACATGCAGCGCAAGCCTGTACCTAACGTGCTTTACAAAGCAGGCGCAGGCGGGATGGACGTATATGTTACTACATCGGGCTTGAGTTATGTGTTTGTCGATTTAAAAAGATACAAGAAAAAAAGCAATTCTCCTTTTAATTTTAAGCAGCATAACGATAGCATCACCGGAACCTATTGCCGTGCCGATATGCAATTGGTGGGCGCTGATATACGAAAAGAAAATATTGTACAGGAAGGAGTAAGCACAGATCACGACGATTATTATTATGGAGATGTTTGTCCTAATGGAATTTTAGGCGTTCACAGTTATGAAAAAGTAACCATTAAGAATATTTATCCGGGGATTGACTGGGTGCTCCACAGTGAGAAGAATGGATTGAAATATGATTTTATAGTACATCCGGGAGCCAATCCATCACAAATAAAACTGAAATACGAATGGACCGATGCACCCCAATTGCAAGACGGGGGCTCAATAAACATAAGTACACCTATGGGTACCATTACCGAAGGCGCTCCTGTGAGCTATTGCGGTGGGGTGAAAGTACAAACCACATACAACATTGCCGATAGTGCAATCTATTTCAATGTAAGCGATTATAATTCTACTCAAACACTTATTATAGACCCCACATTGGTATGGGCCACCTATTATGCAGGCTCAAACGGAGTGGGCGATATATTGGGGATGCACGAAGATGGGACCAATGTATGGTTAGGCGGATTCGAAAGTGCGGCGAATTTCCCGACGGTCAACCCCGGCAAAGGTGCCTATTTTCAGGGAACGCTTGCCGCAACTCAACCCTATACTAACGTAGCTATTATTAAATTCACCACTTCAGGTATATGTAAATGGGCCACCTATTACGGCGGAAGCAACTTTGATTGGGCCAACTCCATATACAGCGATGGGGTAAATGTATGGCTAACGGGTTTAACAGCATCTACTAATTTTCCGACCTATAATCCGGGTAAGGGGGCATATTACCAGGGAACATTTGTACCCGGTGTCAATGCATTCATCTTAAAGTTTGATACGGCGGGTGTGCGCAAATGGGCTACCTATTATGGTGAAGGCAATGAGGTGGGATATTCCATTCAAAGCGATGGAAAGAATGTGTGGGTAACCGGGAATACTGAATCTTATGCGCTTCCCACCTATAACCCGGGCGGTGGAGCATATTTCCAGGGAAGCCTTGCAGGAAACGAAAACGCATTCCTGTTAAAGTTTGATACTTCAGGAGTATGTAAATGGGCTACCTATTATGGCGGCAATGCACATGTAGAAATAGGATACAGTATTTATAGCGATGGAAGTAATGTATGGGTAACCGGGGTAACCGGTTCAAGTAATTTCCCAACGCTGAATCCTGGAAATGGGGCCTATTTTCAGCCGGGTCTTGGCAGTGGCTATGATGCATTCCTATTAAAGTTTGATACGGCCTGTGTGCGCAAATGGGCCACTTACTATGGTGGCAATCAAACAGAATTTGGCTATTCTATACAAAGTGATGGCAATAATGTATGGGTAACCGGACAGACAGCTTCTCTCAATTTTCCTACGTATAATCCGGGCGGTGGAGCCTATTACCAGGGAAGCCTTGCAGGAACGGATAATGCATTTATATTAAAATTTGATACCTCCGGAATAAGCAAATGGGCCACCTATTATGGCGGCGACTATTATGATGAGGGATTTTCCATTCAAAGCGATGGGACAAATGTGTGGGTTTCCGGAGCAACAGCGTCCAGTAATTTCCCGCTTTTAAAACCCCCATGCGGATTTTACCAGGATACACTTGGCCGCTACCTGGGTTATTCCAAACTCCAGGACTCTTCAGAGGATGTATTTATATTGCAATTTTCTACGGCCGGTATACGAAAATGGGCCACGTATTATGGAACCGACCAGGAAGATGATGGCAGCTTTGTGTGGAGTGATAGAAAAGACCTCTATATAGCGGGAGATGCCGATAATGAAGGCTACCCTATGGTAAACCCCGGTGGAGGAGCTTACCAATGGGATTCTGTTATACGTGTAGGTACCGGCAATGAGAACCCATTTGTAGGAAAATTTATCATTTCGGGTACACAAACTGGCATAAACTCCAAGGTTGCTATATGTAAAGGCGACTCCATTCAATTATCGGTCAGTGGGGGTATATCGTATAGCTGGAGCCCCTCAAAAGGATTAAGCGCTACCAACATTCCTAATCCGGTAGCAAGTCCCGCCCTCACCACTACGTATGTAGTTAGCATTACAGATACAGGCGCCTGTGCCGGAACCTTCACTGATACGGTAAAAGTAACTGTAGATACGTTTAATCTTAAGAACATCACACTGACAAAAGATACTTCCATCTGCAAAGGAAGCTCTATTATACTTAGTGCAGGCGGAGGAATAAGCTACCAATGGAGCACAGGGAATACCACTACTTCCATTTCTATAACAAACGATACAAGCACGCATACCTACAGCGTGATTGTAAATGATGGAATGTGTAAAGCGGATACCGATGTAATTGTAAGCGTGAAACCTAACCCCAATGGAAAGATAAACGGAAATTTATTTATCTGCAAAGGGGACAGTACTATACTTTCAGCTTCAGGTGGCACATCCTACCAATGGAGCACAGGAGCCACTACAAGCGATATAACTATTTCTCCATCTTCCGATACAAAATATTCGGTAGTGTTAATTCAAAACGGGTGTGCTGATACAGTATCTGAATTGGTGAGCATAAATCCTCCTCCGGGTATTACTGCGTGTTGCGATTCTATCATTATTGCCGGACAAACCGTGCAACTTATTTCATCGGGCGGTGGTAAATACCTCTGGTCACCTGTAACCGGATTAAGTTGCGACACATGCCCCAATCCTATTGCTATGCCCTCGGTAACCACCAAGTATTATGTAATCATAACATCCGATTCAGGATGCAAAGCAAAAGACTCCATAATAATTATTATTGTCACATCACCTCCACCTGATACCATTTCAGGAAAGCCTTGTGGCGAAGTATTTGTTCCCAATGTATTTGCCCGGGATAAAAATACCTATAACAACATACTATATGTTCGCGGCACATGCATTGCCTCTATGGATTTTATAGTATTTGACCGCTGGGGCAATAAAGTTTTCGAAAGCCAAAATATAAATGATGGCTGGGATGGAACGTATAAAGGACAAGCTATGAACACAGCTACTTATGTCTGGAGCTTGAAAGCCACCTTGCGGGATGGAACAAGCATTGAGAGAAAAGGCGACGTAACATTGGTGAGATAGCTAATATAAACACTCGATCAAAATTATTTCTGATATTCTTATCTCTTTAGTTTAGTGTCTCCCAACCATTTTTTAATTACATTCGTATTAGTTCTTTATTTAATTGTAAAGAATGTTTGTATGAAGAAAGCATACCTATTACTTACTTATTTTGTAGCGGCAATCCCTCTTATAGTTGTAGCCGGAAACAATGATTCCGCCCTAAAAACGAAAGCTACTCAATGGATGAGTAACACCGGCGGCTTACGTTTTTTAGAGAACAAAGGGCAAATGATGAATATACAGCGCAAAGCTGTAAACAATGTTTTATTTAAAGCAGGTGCGGGCGGAGTAGATGTATATGTTACTACCGATGGACTGAGTTATGTATTTACCAAAATTGATAAACATAAAAAAGCCGGCACATCAACTATGCCAACAAATTTCCCCAGGCATCATGAGAATGATAGTGCAAGCGTGCAATATTGCCGTGCCGATATGGAACTGGCAGGTGCCGATATACGCAAAGAGAATATTATAAAAGAAGGTGAAAGTGAAGACAGGAAAGATTATTATTATGGAGATATCTGTCCCGATGGAATCTTAGGAGTACACAGCTATGGGAAGATAACCATTAAGAATATTTACCCGGGAATAGACTGGGTATTACACACCGGAAAGCATGGATTAAAATACGATTTCGTCGTTCATCCCGGAGCTAACCCATCGCTGATAAGATTAAAATATAAATGGACAGATAAGCCCGAATTGCAAGATGATGGTTCCCTGAAAATTAATACGCCTATGGGTGCTATTCAAGAGGGAACCCCCGTAAGTTATAGTGCCGATAAGGAAGTACAAACCACTTATAGCATTGCAGATAGTGAAATATATTTCAATATAGGAACTTACAATTCTACTCAAACATTAATTATAGACCCCAAATTGGTATGGGCAACTTATTATCCGGGTGATGATATAGAGGAGTTTGGGAATATACAAGATGATGGTACCCATGTGTGGATAACCGGAGAGGAACAATCACACTATTTCCCTACTGTGAATCCGGGGGGAGGAGCATATTTTCAGGTAAACAATCCCTCTATCGAGAGTGCATTTATATTAAAATTCAATACCGCCGGGGTACTTGAATGGGCCACCATATATGGGGGAAGCATGGGGGAGTATGGCATCGGCATCTATAGTGATGGAACAAATGTGTGGATGTCAGGAACCACCTATTCATCTAATTTCCCTACGTTAAACCCGGGTGGGGGAGCCTATTACCAGGGTACACTTAGTGCAGCCAATAATGCGTATATCCTAAAATTCAGTACGGCGGGGATACGTAAATGGGCCACGTTTTACGGGGGAACCGGGGGAGAAACCGGTGGACCTATTTGCAGTGACGGTACCAATGTATGGCTATCCGGAGGTGCAAGCTCAACCAATCTTCCTCTACTGAATCCCGGGGGAGGAGCCTATTTTGAGGATACGCTGAAGGGAACTAATATATTTATCGCGAAATTTAATATGGCCGGAGTATTAAAGTGGGCTACCTATTATGGGGGAGGTAAACTGGACGAGGCATATTCTCTTAATAGTGATGGTACCAGTGTGTGGCTAACAGGATTTACATGGTCACATAATTTTCCTGTCTATAATCCGGGAGGAGGGGCCTATTTTCAGGCAAATACCGGAAATAATGCGTTTATACTAAAGTTCGATACAGCCGGGGTACGCAAATGGGCCGCGTTTTATGGAGGAAGCAATTGGGAAATTGGCAGTAGTATTTACAGCGACCGGAAAAATGTGTGGGTAACCGGGCTGGCATATTCAACCAATATTCCTCTACTAAACCCCGGAGGAGGGGCTTATTTTCAAAGTACAAATGCCGGGGGCGTTAGTGGATTTATACTTAAGTTTAATCTTGCAGGGGTACTTAAATGGGCAACTTATTATGGAGGAAGCGGTAATAAGAATCTTCATACTGCGGACGGTGGCAATGCTGTACAAAGCGATGGAAAGTATGTTTGGGTAACCGGCGAAGCAAGTTCTCCTGATTTTCCTACCTATAATCCCGGATGCGGATTTTACCAGGGTAACATTGGTCTTAGCAACGCACAGGACGAATATGTGTTGCAGTTCGATACCGCGGGGGTGCGTAAATGGGCTACTTATTTTGGTACTGACGTTGAAAATGACGGTAATGGTCTTGCATGTGATGGGAAAAATGTATTTGTAGCGGGAGATGCCGGGTATGCAGGATATCCTCTTAGAAATCCGGGTGGGGGAGCATATTATTTTGATACAACCATTGCCCAATACCAGGAGAATCTGATTATCGGAAGATTTACGGTCGCTTCCAATGGCCTGACTGTGAACAACAGTATTTCCATTTGTAAAGGTGGCGCAACTACCATAACAGCCAGCGGCGCGATTTCTTATAAATGGAGTCCGCCAACAGGGCTAAGTGCAACCAATATACCTAACCCTGTTGCAAGCCCAACGGTTACCACTACCTATACCGTTACAGGGGTTGATACCGGCAAATGCGGTGGAACTTTTATTGATTCGGTAACCGTAACAGTAGATACATTTAATCTGAAAAATATAAGCATAACAAAAGATACTTCTATATGCAGCGGAAGTTCCATTACGCTTAGTGTGGGTGGAGGAATAAATTATCAATGGAATACGGGTAATAGTACAAGCTCTATTTCTATAACAAACGATTCAATTAGCCATACATATACTGTGAGTGTAAGCGACGGATTATGTAAAGTAGATACTAATGTAAATATAAAGGTGAAGCCTAACCCAACAGGAAAGATAAGTGGGAATTTATTTATCTGCATGGGAAACAGTACTACACTGATAGCTTCAGGAGGCACATCGTATCAATGGAGCACAGGAGCCACTACAAGTGCCATAACTATTTCCCCATCCTCCAATACTAATTATTCGGTAACTGTAACTCAAAACGGATGCGCTGATACTGTGTCTGAATTGGTGAGCATAAATCCTCCTCCGGGTATTACTGCATGTTGCGATTCTACTATTACTACCGGACAAACCATACAACTTAATTCATCGGGCGGAGGTTCCTATTTATGGTCTCCCACAACCGGGTTAAGCTGTGATTCATGCCCCAATCCTATTGCTACACCTTCAGTAACCACCAGGTATTATGTAATAGTAACATCCGATTCAGGATGTACGGCAAAAGATTCCATCATAATTACCATAATACCCAATAAGTCCGATTCTACCAAGTCTGATTCTGATATTGCAGCTAAACCTTGTGGCCAGGTGTTTGTTCCCAATGTATTTGCACCGGATGAGAACAACTATAACAATGTACTTTATGTTCGTGGCACATGCATTGCTACCATGGATTTCAAAGTGTTTGATCGTTGGGGCAATAAAGTTTTTGAAAGCCAAAAATTAACTTATGGCTGGACTGGAACTTACAATGGTCAACCCATGAATGCAGCTACGTATGTGTGGTACTTAAAAGCCACCTTGCTTGATGGAACAGGCCTTGAGAGAAAAGGGAATGTAACGTTGGTAAGGTAAAAATTATGAATTATGAGTTATGACCAAATTACTTTAAGAGGCATAAATTATCCCTATCAAATAGTTAAAGGATAATAATTCATAACTCATAATTCATAATTGAACTCACCTGTTCCCCATCAGCACCAGCTTGCGCACCATAATGCTGTTATCGGTTTGCAAGCGCAGGGAATAAATACCCGTTGCAAGATTTCCCAGGTTTAATTGTTCGGTAATACTACCGGAATTTTTTTTCCCCGTGTTGTCGTAAACAACTTGTCCTAGTTCATTTATAATGGTGGTTCTAACATTGCCTCCGCAATTCAACGAATAATTAAGTGTGAAGACTCCATTGTTCGGGTTAGGGTAAATGTTCAACTTACTAAGTGAAGTATTTACATTTTGAATGCCAAGTGTTGCCGTATTAAATCCATTGGAGAAAGAACCAGAAAGTGATGCTGATAAGCGGCTATTAGGCCTGTGAGTAGTAGGTATACAAACTCCATTAGGGCTTACAGCTTCAATAGCATAAACAGAGTTTATAGGCGGAAATGAATCGGTATAGGTAAGCACATTATTGGCCACCGAATCAATTTGCTTGAGTGCATTTAAACTTGGGCCTCGGAAGATGCGGTATTTTGTTGGAGTAAAGCCTCCATAAGCCGTCCAGCTAAGGTTATAAGCATTTAATGATGCAGTAGTAGTAAGGAAAATAGTAGTGTGGGGTGCGCTCAGAGTCGATTCACCACAAGAATCTACGGTTGAGATTTGATACCTTACGGGGCCCCAGGTATTAGATGTATCTACGTATTCACTTAATGAATCAAGCGGTTGACTATGTAACAAAACATATCCTCGTCCGGTATCTTTATATATATTATAATACCCATATCCACTGGCAGGTGGTGAGTTGGTTCTTCCCCATATAATTTTGTTTTTATTATTAGCAGTGTCGAGGGTAGCTATGCAAATAGGTTGGGTAAAATTATTAGGGCATGTAGTTACATACACCGTTATCGTAGTTGTATATGTGCCACAGGCAGTTGTAGCAACTAACGTATAAGTAGTTGTAGCATTAGGGGTTACAGTAATATTTTGCGTAGTAGCTCCGGAAGGAGCCCAAACATAGGTGGCAGGAATACTGCAGGAAACAGATAGATTTGATGGAAAGCCTATTAAAATAGTATCGGGTGAGGCAGTGGGAAGAATAGATACCGGCTGATTTGAAATAGAAACAAAACTTGTCTGCTTGGAATGTTTGGAATCAGTAACAGTAACTGAATAAGTTCCTACAGACAAGCCCGAAATCGAATCAGTAGTTTGCCCGCCGGGAGACCACCGATAGGTATAGGGCGATGTACCGCCCCAAATGCTGACCTTTGCTGTACCTTCATCGGCGGCACAATAATAATAGGTTCCTGAAACAGAGGCGTATAAATTAGTATCCTTAAAACTGAAAGCAACCCCATAGTTGTTTAGTCCTCCCCATATACTTAATCCATAAAATGATTTGTTTAAAAAGAGCAGAGGCCCCCCCGGTTGTTTACCGTTGGTTCCATTAAAATCAAGCAGGTCATGAAACCCGGTGCCATCTGTATCTATAACGAAGATATTTCCGTAATTATTAGCTCCCCCCAGTAGTGATACTCCATACAACTGGCTTCCTGAAAGAATCACCTCACTTGGGGTTTCACCATCCGTTCCATTAAAATCAAACAAGTCTTTAAATCCACTACCATCTTTATTCATCGAAAAAACATTTCCGTCAGTATTTACTCCGCCTTCCGATGTTACCCCGTATATGATATTTCCGTTCGCTGAAAAAGTTACGGAGGTTTCGGGTCCATAGCCATTTATTCGATTAAAACTGAACAGGAACTTAAACCCGTTGCCATCAGTATCAATAGAATAAATAACTCCATAGTTATAGCTTCCTGCATAAGTGGTGGTGCCAATTAATGAATTCCCTGAAAGCACCAATGGCCCTCCCGCGTCGTAGCCATTTACTCCGTTGAAATAAAACAGAGTTTTAAACCCGCTGCCATTGGTATTGATAGAAAAAATAGTTCCATGGTTATAAGGCCCTCCGTAATATGTTGTGCCATATAGCTTTGTTCCTGAAAGGGTTAAGGTGCTGCTAGGCTCTTTGCCATTCGTATCATTAAAATCATGTAGATCCTGATAATTTGCTCCATTCGTATCGATTGAAAAAACAACTCCATCGCTGTATCTTCCGCCTTGTTGTGCTATCCCGTACAATACACCTGAAGAATATACCAGAGACTCTTCAGGTACATTACCGCCTGTATAATTGAAATCACGCAGGTCTTTATAGTTATTGCCAGTGGTGTCCATTGAAAATACACAACCTAAACTATAGCTGCCTCCTCCCGAAGCTACTCCGTATAATTTACCTCCTGCAAGTATTAAGCCCCCTGGAGGATCTGCCCCATTAGGTAGACTAAAAGTATGAAGGATTTTTTCCTGTGCCTTTCCTGTGCCTATGCCTAAACAAAATAAAGCAACTAATAAAATGTATAGTTTCTTCATGCTCTTTTTATTTTAAATAACTGATTATTAAAATCTTTATTATATTTCAAATATACAAATAAATAAACCATCACTCATAACCTATCCCATGCCCCATATTCCTTACCCCTTGCAAATTTTTCGTAATATTGTATTTATTCTCTCACATAAAGGATGGCAATAAGCAGGATACGGATAGAACGGATAGTATTAGCGCTTTTCATCACGGCATTTATTGCCCGGACAGCCTCGGTATACTATGCCTATCTGAATTTTAAAACAGCGGAAAGCTCTGCCGCAATGGGCAGGCATTCACGCCTGGTTATGGATTCTGTTTATAAGGTTGAGTTTGATGTTGCCAAGATTGAAAACGCTTCGAACAAATACATGTTTTCGCGCCAACCATATTATGCCCGGCTGACAGGCCAGCATGTGGCAAATTTGAATTTATGTGTACAAAATCTTCTTGATTCGATAAAAGGCACTGCAGAAGCGCAGAGTGTGAACGAACTGGGTAAGCTGGTATCGGATATGGAAAAATCTATTCCACCCTCTATCCTAAATCCATCGCCACACGGCGATTATGCGCCCATTAATGCAAACATAGATATTCCTGAAAATTTATTAAATGCCATTATCACCAAATCGAACGAAGTAATAAAGGAAGAATCGCAACTGATGAATATAGGACGAAACTCGGTGGTTGCAAAGCGCCGCGATTCGCTTAAAGAAACTATTTATACAGGCATTATAGGCGTTCTGTTTGTTTTCATCATCCTCTTTTTTTTAAACAGGGATATAGGCCGCCGGAAAATAGCGGAGGAAAAAACAAGGGAAAATGAGCAGAAGCTCCGCAAGATGATTGAAGATGTAGGCGATGTTATTTATTCGTCCGATCACCTGGGCAATTTTACTTTTATCAATGCCCGCCTGCGGTCACTCACTGGTTATTCGAATGATGAACTGCTGGGTAAGCATTTTAGCTTTTTAGTTCACCCCGAATGGCTTAAAAAAGTGAGTGATTTTTATTCGCACCAGTTTAGAAACAGGATAAACGAAACCCGGTTTGAGTTCCCCATCTTTACCAAAAAAGGGAAAATGAAATGGGTGGAACAAAATGTGGTGTTGCTGCAAAAAGGTGATGTGGTAGACGGCTTCCAGTGCGTGGTGCGCGATATTACGGCGCGCAAGGAAGCGGAAGTAAATATGAAAGCCGCCCTGGAAAAAGAAAAGCAGATCAATGAGCTTAAATCAAGGTTTGTTTCGCTGGCATCGCACGAATTCAGGACGCCGCTGGGTACTATTCTCTCCTCTACCGATCTCATCAGGGAATATATAGAGCACGAGGGCGTGAACCCCGCGCTTATGAAAGATAAAGAAATACATCACCTTAATAAGATCAAAGCAGCCATACAAAATATGGTGAGCACGCTTAATAATTTCCTTTCGCTTGACCAGCTTGAGCATGGTAAAACCACTACCAAACCTTCGGAATTTAATGTTACAGAACTTTCGGGGAGAATAATCGACAGCCTTTCTGAAAAATTGAAGCAGGGCCAAAAAATCAGCTATATGCATTCGTCGGAAATGAAAAATGTTTACATGGATAAAAGCATTCTCGATAATGTGATACTAAACCTGCTTACCAATGCCATCAAATATTCCTTCGAAAATTCGGCTATCGTTTACACTACTAACGTAACTTCTACCGGGCTTGAATTTATGGTGGAAGACCATGGCATAGGAATTCCCGAAGGCGAACAGTCCACTTTATTCGAGCGGTTTTTCAGGGCCAAGAATACGCTGAATATCGAAGGTACCGGGTTAGGGCTAAGTATTGTTAAGCGGTATATCGACCTTTTAAACGGGCACATTTCATTTATCAGCCGCGAAAACCAAGGCAGCACCTTCAAAGTGTTTATTGCCAATGCTCCCCGCGGAACCACCACCACCTCTGAAAATAAACTAATAAAACAAGAATAAGCCTATGAAAAGAATTTTGGTTATAGAAGACAATAAGGAGATGCTCGAAAACATTGCAGAAATGCTCGAGCTTTTTAACTACTCCGTAACAAAGGCCCCGACGGCCACACAAGGTGTAAACTTTGCCAAAACCAACCGCCCCGACCTTATTATATGCGACATTATGTTGCCCGATTTTGACGGGTACAAGGTGCTTGAACTGTTGGAAGAAGACCCTTCTACGGGTAGCGTGCCTTTTATTTTTCTCACGGCTAAAGCCGAAAAAAGTGAGATACGCAAGGGCATGAACCTGGGTGCCGACGATTATCTTACTAAGCCTTTTGATAAGGAAGATTTGATTAATGCTGTAGAGGCCCGCCTGAAAAGAAATAGTTTTTTACGCCATACCTATTCACGCGATATGGATGGACTTATGCAGTTTATCAGCGAAGCCCAGCAGTTTCACATGCACGACCTCGATGTGTCGAAATTTGTAGCGAAAACTTATAGCAAAAGAGCCGATATTTATAAAGAAGGAGGGCTTCCAGGTCCGGTATACCTGGTGATTAAAGGGAAAGTGAAAACCTGGAGAATGAGTGCCGATGGCAAAGAATTTGTTTCGGAAATATTGAGCCAGGGCGATTTCTTCGGGTATCTTTCTGCACTCGAAAACAAGCCTTATCCCGATTCGGCCACCGCGCTGGAAGATGTGGAACTGGCTATTATTCCACAACCCGACTTTATATCACTCATTACCTACAACCAGGATGTTTCGGCCAGCTTTATACGCATGCTTGCCAACAACATCAGCGAAAAAGAAGAACGCCTGTTGGGGTTGGCCTATAATACCGTAAAAGCCCGTACCGCATCGGTATTGTTCAACTTGCATCATAAAATGCAGCCCGAAGGAGTCATAAAAATATCGCGCGATAATATGGCTGCCATGGTGGGCACCTCGTCCGAATCGCTGATACGCACCCTTTCTGATTTGAAAGCTGAAAAAGTAATTGAAACCGAAGGCAAGGAAATACGCGTAGCTAACATGCCCATGCTGGAGCGGATCATGAAGTTCAGCTAAGAGGTAAAAGCTAAGAACTAAGAGTTGAGATACCTAGTACCCTTAGCTTTTAGTTCTTAGCTCTTAACTCCTTATTCCGGCCGCTTTAAATGCAATTTAGAAGGATTGCCTGAATAGGTCCAATTGCTATCCTGGTCCTTATGCATATCTACATATAGCCACACGTCACCGGTAAAAGTATCTAACTCACGCAACGATACATAGGTAGTACCATTTACAGTAAAAGGACATGTGGTAACTTCGAATCGCTTTTGGTCGGTTTTATTCCCACAACCTGCTGACATGAGAGCCACCAGCCCTATAGCAAATGTTATTTTTCTCATAATTCTATTTTTTTAGATTAATTTATCTACAAACCTAAGAAAATAGTGGGGAGAAGTAGGGGGTAAGTTAAAAGTGATGAGTGATAGCTTATACCTATTATAGTAGATAAGAACAGGCTACTAAAAAATGTAAACTTATTCTTTGATAAGTTTTTTAAAGTATGTATTAGTTCCGGTTATAACCTTAAGTGTATATACTCCAGAGGGTTTTCCTGACAAGTTAATGGTTGTATTTAAGCTATTAACCGTTGTATTGGATATGACATTACCAAACATGTCTGTAACTATTAGTTGCATAGTCTTGTCAATCACATTTGTTTGAGTGAAGACTACATTATATAATCCTGTTGATGGATTAGGGTATACACCTATATTAGAGGTATCGGATATATTAATAGTTTTAGTATTCCTGTTAAAGTTGGAGGGATCTCTTCTAGTTGGTCTATCACCTCCATCATTATAGTCAATTGCAAACTGATTGGTACAAGATTGTGTTACAAGATGAACAAATCCGGCACCTGGCTGAATACTTACCTTGGGTCCCAACGTAATAGAGTTTCCCGCATAAAACCCTGCATTGCAACCCGGATCGAATGATATAGCACCAGTCTCCCCCATAGTAATATTATTACTTACATCTGCATGGAATAAGCCCCCAAAATCATCAGATTCAAAATCATCGTTTGTTGGGCAGCAAGTGGCAACATTAAAACTTTGTATTGGATACATATATTGCGGACTACCCCCAAGGTTTCCAGTTATAGTAATGCTTCCCGTATAGTTGTTGTGACCATAACAATTACCCAATGTTAAAATATAACTATAAACATCTACTGGAAGCCAACTACCAGTATTATAATTAGCGGCTGTTACATTTGTATTGTGTGTTCCATCCCAAAACAAATCAAAATTACTGTAATAAGGACAATTACATAAAACACCGGCATCAAATAAACTCACATTATACACAACATTGCCCCATCTGTCGAATACTTCAAATTGCGCGGAAGTAGTATTGTCTATTGTAACATACCACGGATCTCCTTCAGCCAGTGCATTGGGAATGGTTCCATCTACAACAGGACTGCCCAATTCAGATGAACACTCACAATCATTGAATTCTTCAACTGAAACATTATCTACAAATATATATCCCCATTGATTTCCACAATACCCTTCTACAACAATCCACGAAAATTTATTATCATAGCCTTCGGGAACTTGGAAATATTTTGAGAATGATTGCCATTGATATGGATTAGCATCATCTAATGCAAAATCATATTCTAGAGCTGGGTTTGAAGTCATCCAATCAAAATTATCAATACATTGACCGTCAGAAGAATAAGTAACATCCGCTGATACAAAATGAATTTTCACTACCGGAGTGGTTGGAAAACTTCCATACATTTTAGAAAAAGCTGCATTGAATGATAATTTATAAATAGCACCGTGCCCAATACTTCTTAAAGGGTGTATGTAGTCTATAGCTGCTTCATTGCAACCAGGAGAATTGGGGCACTGAAGACAATCATCAATTCTTCCTGTAGGGGTTGAGCTAGTATACCCAACCATCCCAATAAAACGTCCAGAAGTTATAGGTGGTAAAATAATATCTGATACGTCAGGATAATCACTTTGATGTGTAAGATAATATTGATAGTCATAATAATCAAATGAACCTTCTGCGGGGAGCCAATCTTGTATAACAGTAGGATAATCGCCTGG
>Ga0207002_1053_pt1 | contig 22665 bp, 25 predicted proteins | sample Alteio_BWMinCont_88_FD_153473 | JGI IMG/M metagenome (GOLD analysis project Ga0207002, IMG submission 153473) | Enriched cells from forest soil in Barre Woods Harvard Forest LTER site, Petersham, Massachusetts, United States -... | ecosystem: Environmental > Terrestrial > Soil > Temperate forest >...
GCAAAATATCAATAGCAGCACAGCTCCCAGGATGAGGGAAATCTGCCGGGGAATTTTTTTAAAAACAATACATGCCCCGGTCAAAATCAACAGGATCCCAAAAATAAAAGTGAGCCCTGTAAAACCGGGGATCCCGGAATGGTTTGGCGGTATCATCATATAAGGAAAATCCTTATCATAAACTGTCTGAAACCCCATCCCGGCCATGGCTATACCATAGAAAATTCGGCCTGTGTTTGCCAGGTTTTTCATAAAACTAAACGGCTTCATTTATTGTCCTGAAAAGGTTTTTTAAGCTCATAATTCGTACATGCAATTTAGGCCCTTTATTTCAAATATTCGTTAAAAAATCAATAATGCGTGCCGGTCATTAACGAATTACTTTAACGCATTGCCGGCCACCCAGCCCGGATATTTTATTTATGTTTGTTAAAATCCCAAACAGATATTTTTGAATGATCACATTATTCCGGGCGGTATCACAGCCAGAGAAAGAAGACTACGATGCGCTTCTGGCCTTTCGTACAGGGCGTAATACGCTGGAGGCGAAACAATTCTTTAAAACAAGAGCCGCTGTTACTTCTTTCGCCGGCGATGCCGTGGAACAAAATTACGACCCGCCGTATACTCATCTAATGATCGTAACTGCAGATGACGATCAATTCGATATTATACAGCGCACAAGAAAGCTGGATGGTTACGATGCGGTACATATAGAAGAAGATGATTTGCCCGCTTTCAATAATTGTGTTATATTTGTTAAACAGGAGGTTTTATGAGAGCGTACAAAACCGTATATAATTTTACCGCGTTGTTATCCCTGCTTCCAACCGAAAACGGTGGACGCAAACGGCCTGTTTATAATCATTACCGGCCCTCATTTTCATTTAGTACTGTAAACCAGTTTTCCGGTGAGATCGTCTTTATCGGTCAGGAAGAATTAAAACCTGGGGGAACGGCGAGGATAGAAGTAAAGTTGCTGCCATCGCGCTTTGTTCCATTGAACCTTAAAGGCGGCGATTCATTTGCTATAATGGAAGGTGACAAGGTTGTCGGAACTGGTGTAATCCAGGAAATTCGCGACGAGCATCGCATACCGGCTTCAATGGCAAATTAACAAGCATTAAAAAACGTCAAAAGCCTTAAGTCGAAAGTCTTAAGGCTCCTTTATTCATAGCCACTGCCTCCAACGTCGGTCCCTACGTCAAATACTGCTTAAAAAAATCAATCGTCCGTTGCCAGGCCAAGTCGGCGGCAGCTTTGTCATAACGGGGCGTGGTATTGTTATGGAAGCCGTGGTTTACGTTATCGTAAATAAAGGCCTGGTATTTTTTATTGTTCGCTTTTAAAGCGGCTTCATAGGCCGGCCAGCCGCCGGTAATCCTTGTATCCAGCGATGCATAGTGCAGCAATAAGGGTGCATTAATTTTTGGCACATCCGCGGCATCGGGCTGGGCGCCGTAAAAGGGTACAGCCGCCGCCAGCGTGGGTATGCGAACGGCCATCATATTGGCAATGCCGCCGCCATAACAAAAGCCCACAACGCCTATTTTGCCGTTACAGTCGGGGTTATTTTTGAGGAAATAGTATGCGTCTATAAAATCCTGCTCCATTTCGCCTTTGTCGCGTTTGCTTTGCATGTCGCGTCCCGCGTCATCATTTCCCGGATAACCACCCAGTGGCGTGAGGGCATCGGGCGCAAGCGTAATAAATCCAGCCAGGGCTGCCCGCCGGGCTACATCCTCAATGTAAGGGTTCAACCCACGGTTTTCATGCACAACTACAATGCCCCCAAGTTTCGTTTTAGCATCAATGGGTTTTGATAGCAATCCTTTGATATTCCCGCCGCCTTTTGGTGATGAATAAGTGATATATTCCGATTTTAAGCGGGGATCATCCGGCTTTATCTGCACGTTCCCTTTATAATCGGGCATCAGGAAACTCAACAGTGCGGGCACGGTTATCGCGCCGACGGCATAGGCCGACAGCTTTTGGACAAAATCACGCCTGTCAAGCCGGTTGTGCGCATAGTCATCATACAGGTCAAACACTTCCTGCTTAATGTCTTCTTTTTTGATCTGGCTCATTTTAAATGTTTTATTCAAATGTAATAATGATTCAGGACAACTGCTTGTTGAGCAAACCGTAACAGTTTCGTTACGTGGGAAATTTTGGTATTCAGTTTGGGTGATCAGCGTATAGCCGTTACTGTTATTTGTCACCGTTGATCAATAAAACTGCAAATACATACTCAAAAGTTCGAGATTTCGCTTGTTCCATCTACATTCCTTAAGGTCAAAAGTCTCAAGTCTTGAGGTTTTTTTATTTTGTGCCCAGATCCGTAAGAGTTTAAATAGTTAGTTAAGCGACCTGTATTCGTTAGGTGATTGGCCAACCTGCTGTTTAAACAAGCGGGTAAAATGCTGGGGGTATTTGAAGCCCATTTCATAAGCAACCTGGCTCACGGTTTTGCTGGTATCAAATATCTTTTCCTTTGCAATATCAATCAGTTTGGATTGTATGTACTCCTGGGCTGTTTTGCCGGTTTCTTTTTTAACAAGGTCGCCAAAATAGTTGGGCGACAGATTCAATTCATCAGCACAATAAGCCACAGATGGTAATCCGATACTTTGCGACTTATCAGTGGCGAAAAAATTGTTCAGCAGCTGTTCAAATCTTTCCAAAATACCCCCGTGTACATGCTCACGCGTAATAAATTGCCTGTCATAAAAACGGACACAATAACCCAAAAGTAACTCGATATTGGTGGCAATCAATCTTTTGCTATGCTTATCGATGGCATGATCCAGCTCATAGTCAATTTTTGAAAAACAATCCAAAACAATTCCTCTTTCGCTGTCCGATAGGTGAAGCGCCTCTTTCGACTGGTAGCCAAAGAAGCTATAATCCTGTATATGCCGTCCGAGCGAGGTGCCATGTATAAAATCCGCGTGAAATACGAGCCCATGCCCTTTCGGCTGATAAATTTCGCCCTTGCTGTTAACTCCTGCTACCTGTCCGGGAGCAAGGAAAACTAATGTTCCTTCCTGGTAATCATATGTGTTTCTTCCGTACACAAGGTCGCCGCATTTCACATCTTTCAGAAATATGATATAAAAGCCAAAATACATTCGGGAACCGCTTCTGGCGGCCGCCTTTGAAAAATCAACAACACTAACAAGGGGGTGCTTTGTTACATTGTTGTTAAATGCATTATACTCATTGATCGTGTTGAACATTAACATCTTATCCATATCCTTCATTTTACTCCCTTCAAAGTTATCACTTTATTGATTCACTGATTGAGGAATGTTCTCTGATCAGTAATAATGGTATGCATATCCGTAATCTGTATCCTATCAGGCCGGATAAAAGGTAAGACCTTTGCATTATCAAAGTATAAACTATGCAAAACGTTAAATTAAACAACGGTGTTGAAATGCCCATCTTAGGATTTGGCGTGTTCCAGGTAACCGATCTGGCTGAGTGTGAAAGAAGCGTCGTAGACGCCATTGAAACGGGCTACCGGTTGATAGATACCGCAGAATCTTATATGAACGAAGAAGCGGTAGGCCGGGCAATCAAAAACAGTGGTGTAGCCCGTGAAGAATTATTCATTACCACAAAGCTGTGGATACACTCAAACGGTTATGAAGGCGCAAAAAAGGCGTTCGAAAATTCCTTAAGGAAATTGCAACTCGATTACCTGGACTTATACTTAATACATCAGCCATTCGGCGATGTGTACGGCGAATGGAAGGCTATGGAAGAACTGCATAAGGAAGGAAAAATAAGAGCGATTGGCGTTAGCAACTTTCACCCCGACAGGCTGATGGATCTGATCGTTAATAACGACATAATTCCGGCCGTTAACCAGGTAGAAACCCATGCGTTCCACCAGCAAAACGAGGCTCAGCAGTTTATGATAGACAACAGCGTGCAGATCGAATCGTGGGGGCCATTTGCAGAGGGCAAGAATAACATCTTTCATAATGAACTTCTGCAATCTATCGGCAACAAGTATAATAAATCAATTCCCCAGGTGATCCTTCGCTGGCTGACGCAAAGAGGCGTTATTGCTATTCCGAAGTCAGTCCGCAAAGAAATAATGGCAGAAAACCTTAATATTTTCGATTTTAAGCTGAGTACTGAAGATATGGAAGCCATTAAAACGCTGGACACAAACGCAAGCAGCTTTTTCGACCACCGCGACCCGGCGATGGTGAAATGGCTGGGAAAAAGAAAACTTAATATTTAAACCTCTAAAAGCACCAACATATAACACCACAAAAAATTTAACCGATCATTACCATTTAAAAATTAAAATCATGAAAACAACAATTGTGGCATTCTGCCTGATTTTTGCTGGCCTGCAACTATCACATGCTCAGCCTAAATTACCAAATTCAGCAAGTACACCCGTTACGAAAGACGCACAGGAACTCCTTGATCTTTCCAAAGCCAAATGGGAATGGATGGCAAACAAAAATGTAGACACTTTAAATGGGCTTTTTGAAGAAAACTGCGTTTTTGTGCATATGGGCGGAAGCTGGGGGAAAACCCAGGAACTGAATACAATTAAAAGTGGCATGATCTGGTATAAGAAGGCCGAAGTCTACTCAGCATCGGTGAATATCTTTGGCAATACAGCCATCCTGTTAAATGACATCGACTTATTAGCAGTAGTTGGGGGAAACGAAGTTACCCATGCCTTTATGGTGACAGAAGTTTATCTTAAAAAAGATGGCAAGTGGAAAATGGGCTCTCTCACGTTCTCAACCCTGCTAAGGCCGGTTAAAATGAATAAACAATAATAATATCCGGCAGCAACACTAACACCAATCTGCATATGTGAAACGAGACTACGGACATAATTATTTGAAACTCTTACTTTTTTTGTTTGATAATTGTTAACGCCGGCCGTTGCGTCGGTTTACCTTTGCCTAAACATTTAGCACACAAATGATGTTGGGCAATATAAAGGAGAAAAATTATGGAAATTAAACGCAGCGGCTCACAACCTTCAGGTAAAGGCCCCGCCGAATATTTTACCGGATCGGTACGTATTGATCCGCTTTTTACCCCGCCAGACCCAGCCCGTGTGGCCATGGCGCTTGTCACATTCGAGCCGGGCGCCCGCACCGCGTGGCATACGCACCCGCTCGGCCAAACGTTAATTGTTACCGCAGGCAGTGGCTGGGTGCAGCGTAATGGTGGAAAAATCCAACAAATCCATTCAGGAGATGTTGTATTTTTCGAACCTGGGGAAAAACACTGGCATGGTGCTACAGCCACTACGGCAATGACCCACATTGCCATACAGGAAAAACTTGACGGTTCGCCGGTAGATTGGATGGAACACGTAACTGATCAGCAATATTATAACTTCAATAACTAAAGGAATACGAACCATAGAAAACCGACGATTAAGGCTTGTTTTAGTGCCCTTCAGGAAAGCAGCTGATGCTGTCAGATTGCTGAGTTTTATGCCTGTTGAATTGGGGATAGCCGGGAAATATTTAAATTAGAATGCTAATTATTCAATTATATTTAATAGTCAAAACTTAATGATATGTCAAACGAATTTGTTGCCCTGCTTGCTAACATTGCCCTTACGCTGTCTGTTATTGTTGCTGTTATTTTTGGAATAGCACAAGTAAAAACTGCCAACAAGGACCGTCGCGAACGACTGACTTTGGACACTTTGCGCAGCTTTCAGACCAAAGAATTTGCAGAAATGCTTCACTATGTTAACAGGACAAAAATCCCGGCATCATCTGATGAATGGACAAACAGGTCGGCAGATGATCAGGTACATTTTGTCCAACTGATAATGCAAATGGAGGCGATTGGCCTTTTATTAGCCGAACGGTTTATCGATATTGATTTGTTAGACAAGACTTTAGGATCATTTGTCAGTACAACGTGGCAGAAATGCAGGCCACTCATATCAGATATGAGAGAGAAAAACCACGACCCTTTCCTGAGCGAGTATTTTCAGTGGATGGCAGAACAAATTGAAAAACGGATGAAAGAAAAACCCAGGAAACCCTTTTTTCTTTCAACGCAAACCGCATTTTAGCATATTATAGTACAAACAGCTCAAAACGGTAACAGATAAAGAATATTGCAGCTTTGATAATATAATCAATAAAAATAAGGAGAAATAACAATGCAAAAACGCAAACTCGGAAATAGTAACCTTGAAGTATCGGCCATTGGCCTCGGCTGTATGGGAATGAGCTTTGGCTACGGCGAGGTACATGATAAAAAAGAAATGATCCCGCTCATCCGTTCAGCTGTAGAACAAGGGGTGACCTTTTTCGACACGGCTGAGGTCTATGGTCCTTTCATTAACGAAGAACTGGTCGGCGAAGCGCTTGCACCATTCCGTGGCGAGGTAGTGATCGCCACCAAATTTGGCTTCGCTCCATCACCCAACGACAAGTCCAGGTGGTCTGAATTAGACAGCCGACCGGAACACATCAAAGCGGTTGCGGAGGCTTCGCTTAAGCGGCTTAAAGTAGACGCTATCGATCTGTTTTACCAGCACCGTGTCGATCCGAATGTTCCGATCGAGGACGTAGCGGGAGCCGTGAAAGATTTGATTCAGCAAGGCAAAGTTAAGCACTTCGGCCTTTCTGAAGCAGGAGCGAAAACCATTCGGCGTGCACATACCGTTCAGCCCGTTACGGCCCTTCAGAGTGAATACTCTTTATGGACAAGAACGCCTGAAGCGGAAATATTGCCTACGCTGGAAGAGCTTGGAATAGGCTTTGTTCCATTCAGCCCGTTAGGCAAAGGTTTTTTAACAGGCAAAATGGATGAAAATACAAAGTTCGATAGTAGTGACTTCCGGAACATCCTTCCGCGCTTTACGCAGGATGCCCTCAAAGCAAACCAGGCTTTAATTGATTTGCTTGGCAAGGTTGCGGAACAAAAAAGCGCCACCCCTGCCCAGATAGCCATTGCATGGCTGCTTGCTCAAAAGCCCTGGATTGTGCCTATACCCGGTACCACAAAGCAACACCGCCTCGTGGAGAACAATGGAGCAGCTAAATTTGAGCTAACGGCCGACGATCTGCGCGAGATAAATACCGCTGCGTCAGAAATTACGGTACAAGGGGCTCGTTACCCTGAAAATATAGAAAAACTGACTGGCCGGTGATTGGGTTACCCCTGCCCGGGCAGGCTTAAAAAGGTTAACAAGCTTAACCGGGCAGGAGGTTAATAATTTTAATATTCTTTAATTTGCCTTTTGAAGATAAGATTCAACGATCTTATCATAAATTCCGATGTTATATTTTTTATTTTTCAGGTCCTCTGCCGAAATATCATATTTCTTTGACCAATAGGCTACCTCGGAATTTTCTTTAACCTGTTTTTTTTCATTTTCAGGAATTTCGATTTCAGGATTACTTTTCATGATGTTCCGCTTTTAAGTTATGAACATTAAAAATACCCTTTTGTGTGTGCATTTATCGTTATCATTATGTTAAGAAATTGTTAACCAAAGAAATGCGAACTCTTTAGTTTTCAAAAAGTGGTTTGATTTTAGTTCCGCTATGCCGAAAAAACGCTTAATGACATTTGAACATTATTTTCCGGAAATTTCAGACAAAATAACAGGAACTATAATAATTAGGGTATTCTTCTTACGATTTGACAAATGGGAATAAGATTTGTCAGGTAAAGTAAACAGAAAGGAAATACAATGGATCATTATTCATCCACCATTATAAATGCTGTTGAAAAAGTTAAGACTGCCGTTGTAAAGATCGAAATATATCAAAAACAGAACGACAAAAAGGAGCTGGTTGCCGGAACCGGTTCCGGATTCTTATTTTCCTCAGATGGTTATTTGTTTACGAACAGCCACGTTGTACACAACGCCGCTCAGATAAAGATAAAGTTACATGACGGCAGTATCCGGCAGACTGTACTTGTTGGGGAGGACCAGGATACGGACCTGGCTATACTTAAAATTTCTGATGCCGATTTTACGCCTGCAAAACTCGGCGAAGGAGATTCATTGCAAATCGGGCAAATGGTTATTGCTATCGGCAATCCGCTTGGATTTCAACATACGGTAACAGCAGGGGTTATAAGTGCTTTAGGAAGGACACTGGAGGGCCAGACCGGCAGAATGATGGACAGTATGATCCAAACTGATGCCGCTTTGAATCCCGGAAACTCAGGCGGCCCCCTGATCAATGCTGACGGGGAAGTAATAGGTGTTAATACTGCTACAATTCGTGGCGCCCAGGGGCTTTGTTTTGCTATTAATATTAATACTGCAAAAGACGTTGCCAATCAATTGATCCGTTTTGGAAAGGTAAAGCGGGCATACCTGGGCGTGGTTATGCAGCAGATAGACCTGGTACCGAAACTGAGAACCATACATGAACTGCACAATAAACAGGCTTTATTTATTTCTGAGGTTGCCCATGACAGCCCTGCGCAAAAAGCCGGCATCTTAAGCGGCGATATCATTTTTTCGTTTAATAACCAGTTGGTTGAGACTTCTGATAGCTTGTTCAGGCAGCTGACAGAGGACAAAATCGGTCAGTTCCAGTACATTGGCATTCTAAGAAATAATTACAAAACAGAGTTCAGGATAACCCCCGTTCAACGAACGTGAGTAAAGGTGTTTTTTTCATTCTGCTCATAACTTCTTATAATATAAATGACTTAAACATTGATGAAGTAACGGCATGGTTAATAGGCTGGAACAATGTCCCAAAAGCCCGGGATGAAATATTCAGGCCAATAAGCGGGTAAAAGCGTTCCCCCCATCCGGACATCGGACAGGTGTAGTTGCCTTTTGCGTTATGCTGAAGAATTACCTTTTTAACGTAAATTTTTTTATTTGCTTTTGCAATAAATTTAAACGATTTTCATCCCGCATTCGCTTTATACAGCGAAGCTGATTATCAATCTAAACAATTTCCTTTTTCCCCATTACATTTTTCAATCCTTTTAATGAGTAAAACGCCTGCTTATCTCGAATCAAAAAGCCATTATGAGATCCTTGACGGATTGCGTGGCGTGGCCTCTGTTACAGTGATCGCGTTTCACGTGATGGAGACTTTCACAGGCGGAAACCGCTTTATCCAAATAATCAACCACGGCTACCTGGCGGTCGATTTCTTTTTCCTTTTGTCGGGTTTTGTTGTAGCCTATGCCTATGACGACCGCTGGGGAAAAATGACCCAATGGGATTTTTATAAACGCCGCCTTGTGCGGTTACAGCCAATGGTTGTAATGGGGAGCATCATTGGGGCCTTACTCTTTTATTTTCAGGGCAGTGCTGCCTTCCCGCTCATCACGCAAACACCCGTGTGGCAAATGCTGCTGGTTATGCTGGTTGGCTTTACGCTGATACCATTACCCATATCGATGGACATCCGCGGCTGGCAGGAAATGCATCCCCTTAATGGCCCGGCATGGTCGCTGTTCTTTGAATATATCGCCAATATTCTTTATGCCGTTATCGTCCGCAGGTTCTCGAAAACATTGCTCACTATATTTGTAATGCTTGCGGCTTGTTATCTGGTGCAATATTTACTAATGGGGCCCAGTGGTGATGTTATCGGAGGCTGGAGCCTTGATAAAACCCAGCTCCACATTGGTTTTGCCCGTTTGCTGTATCCGTTTTTTGCTGGGGTACTGCTTTGCCGTCTCGGAAAACTAATTCGCGTTAAAAATGCATTTGCCTTATGTAGCCTGCTGATCATTGTCACCCTGTCGGTTCCCAGGATCGGGGGAACGGAACACCTGTGGATGAACGGCTTGTATGAAGCAGTTTGCATCATCATACTGTTCCCGCTTATCGTTTCTATCGGTGCAGGCGGCAGCATGAAAGGGAAATATGCGGCCAAATTATGCAAGTTCCTGGGTGATATATCTTATCCGCTGTACATTACGCATTATCCACTGATATACTTGTTCACCGCCTGGGTAGTAAACAATAGGGTGCCTTTGGGTGGCTATGGCCTTTTTGTCGGCCTGCTGGTGCTGATCACCAGCATTGCAGTCGCTTATGCCTGCCTTAAACTGTACGATGAACCGGTGCGGAACTGGCTTAAGAACCGTTTCCTGGTGAAACGGGGGTGATGGATGGCTAAAGGTGCGTAAAAAAAACTACTCCGATGTGAGCTTCTTAAAACGATAGAAGACAATGTTCTGAGATTAAAGGCATATTGCATCCGAAGTTGCAAACTCGCACAGCGGGCGTTTAATTACTTTGTGGGTTATTTGACTGTGGTCAGAGGCTACAAATATAGTGCATCCGAAGTTGGAAAATTCGGACAGTTAGGACCGGTCAGTGCGTTCGAGATAAACTGGTTAATACAATTAGTTTTCGTATGAACAACTCAAAAAAAATTGACCAATTTTAATCCTCCACCTCATTCACTGAGAAATTAGAAGCATCAATTAACGGCAGAATTGCATTATGAAGCGGGGTGCCTTTGAACCGAGCAAATAACAGCCCCCTCGTTGTCGAAAGCGCAATTGTGTTGAGTGCGAGTTGAATGGATGGGGGAATTATATGTACCCCTTTCTTGTTTTTTTTCAGATTTTCAAATCCTACTAAGTCAAAAATATAGCGCACGATAAGGTGAGCCAGTAAGGGTTCATTGACCTCGGTCCTGATTTCCACTCGATTATCTACCACGAATCGTCTCTTATCAGGATTAACACCAGCCTCAAGAAATATATTAAATTGGAAACCAGCCGAAGCTTTAGACGCTTCTGGCAGGTTCATGCTGAAACCAACTTCCTCGATTTGGGCAAGGTGGAAATCAATATTGGGGTTTTCTTTGGTCTTGCTCATGGTTAAACCTTTATTGCATAATTATCTTCTTCAGCAGTATGGCTGTGACGTTCCAGCGTCGGATCCTTCTTTTTGGGGTAATAAACAGCATTATTTCCTGCCCAACTCATACTCGATAATACAACCCAATCAGGGATGATATGTTGAGGAACAGAAAGTATGCCAGTAACCGCCAAAGCCGGACTATTAGGATCATGCCAGTAGTGTGTAATTCCTAGAGCTGGTTCTAACAGGCCTCCAAGAGGCCGCAAGTGACTATGCGACATGAATACACCACTTCCCACGGAAAATTCAGCTTTAAAGAATAGTTCTGGTTCTTTTTTCTTAAAAAGCTCCATCAGTGGTACGTCCAATGCCAGACTGATCTCAGTCAGGGTATCCTGCGTGAAGTTATGAGTACCACTTAGCCATTTGCTTATTACAGATGGTCTTTGACCCACAAGTGACGCAAAGCCCGTTTTGGTCAGACCTCTTCCTTTAATCAAATCATCGATTTTGGCAGCTAAAAGCATCCGATCCTCAGTCTTTCTTTGATCCGACAGGCTAATTCTTTCGAGTATCGCATCCAATACAGAGGTTTGTTCTTCTTTTTGATGTTCTTTATTCATCATCTTCTTCTTTAAAAACCAGGTCACCACTCATATCTTTATAATTGGAGGCCCATTTCAGATCCCCATCGGTAAAGCGCTGATGCACGCGTTTGGCCATGGTTATCATTAACCTGACGTTGTAAGCAAGATTTTCATCCTCCTGCCACGTGCGGGTGGTTTTCGGACCTCCGCCCCCCAGAATAATGCAATCGCCTCCAAAGCGCATGCAATATAGTCGCAATTTCTTTTCGGGGTCATCATACAAGGCCTCTACCAAATCACCGTATTCGCCTTCATTTGGCTTAAAAAACTGCGCCCTTGCTCCGGTCTTCTGCCCTATCACTTTTAACCGCGTTACTATATCATTTATTTCTTCGTTGTATTCTGCCTGATAATCGGCTAAGAACCGGTGAAAGATAGATTCAGGTGCGTCATCAAGGAAGACGGTGTATACCGAAGCCTGTTTTCCGCTAAGCTGACTGATCTTTTTCAGTTCAAAGTTCATTTAAAAATACAATTAATTCACAAAAGTACACAATAATTCACAAAATTTCACTTATAAGTGAAACAGAAAGCACAATATAATGAAATTTCACAGCGAAAATTCACAAGTGGGCTAATCCGAAGCGTCGGTATTCGTCACCCCGCTGACACAAGCGACGCTTCCGGCGGCAGGGCAGGGGGAGTTTGTTCGGAGTGTTCAAGACTGCATCTCGTATAAAATGTTGGAAACGTCGAATGGCGAAGTTTTATTGACAAATCCGTGAAGATAGCATGCAAGTCTTTATTTATTTCTAAATTTAACAAGAATCAAGTTGTTACGGAATTACTCAGACCCAGAATAATATTTCCCAAAAAGGGCGGGCCATTTCAAGCTGCCTTTGAAATTACCAAAACAGTAAATTATATGGTAGTTGAAAATGACATTGAGGTCCAAAAATCGTTAGAAGTAGTATACAATTCCACCCCAATAAATCGTTTCCAGGCAAAAATTCCGGGCGTGATTCCAATAACCGACGAAATCATCGCCGATTATCACAATTTCCAAAGCATAATTAATCATTGTAACAATAATGCAGAAGTGCTTAATAACCGGTTGAGAGATTTTCTTTTAACCATAAAAGAAAGAAAGCAAACAAAAGAGGAATTAATGGCAATGGACTTTATGGGTTTGCGAGGAATATTCAGTAACTTTTTAAATAGTTACACAGCAATCACAAAGGAAGAAAATTTTAACACAAAAGACAAACGAAAAGCTATCACTCAAACTTTTTTTAATTACATCTCTGATAGAAATATTTATACGCATGGGGCTCTCAAACTTAGACGTCCGGATGAAACTTTTGTCATTCAATTTATAGCTAACAAAAAAATAAAGCTTTATGCTGAACTACGCGCTGATATCCTAAAATCAAATCTGGCAGTATCGATATGGCTAATGAAAATCCTCGCAGAAATAAACACTTTTTACCACAACATCAAACCACTTAATGTGACACCTCCTGAGTTAGGCAACCATTCTCTGCAATAACTTCCCGTCTTATTCTGAAGTAGGTTTGCTGTTATACAAACCTGCTTCAGAATAAGACATATATTAAAAATAAAGTCTTAATTTCACGAATTATGGCTGAACTAAAAATTGAAGTGTCATCGAAAGCACTCGAAAAAGGAATCGACCTCGCGAAAGATTTCCTTGGCAAATTAGTCAATCCTGGGTTAGAAGAAACCGGGTTATTACTAAAAGATCAGGTCGCCTATTGGCGCTTTAAAAACCAGATTAGGGTTTTGAATAAAGCAAAAGAGTATTGTCAACAGCAAAATATTGATCCTAAAACAATATCGCTAAAACTGTTGGCCCCTCTCTTAGAACACGCCGGCCTAGAGGAAGACGAAACGCTTCAGGACAGATGGGCATATCTTTTGGGAAATATGGTAGATTCTGAACAGAACATAGATAACCATGTATTTCCATATTTATTGAGCCAGCTGTCTGTTAATGAATTTATGGTGCTTGAAACCGTAATGAAAAAGAAAGATGACCGTGTTGAAAAAATCACAAAAGAACTTGTTGAATTCAGAGCCGAACGACCAATCATTGAAAATAAGATAAACAAAAAAATCAGCCGGTTGAGGCAAGAAATCGCTGCTAAACGGGAGAATAGTGGCGATGACAAAAACTATTATTCCACGTATGAGTTGGAAATGGAAAAATACGAAATGGAAAAGACACTAAGGAAGTTGCCAGCCAAAGAAATTGCATTGATCAAAAAGATTGAAGAAGCCGAGTATGTGCCTTCCGGAAGTTTAAAAGAATATCAATTTTCAAACTTAATTCGCTTAGGGGTTGTGAAAGTTCGTTTATTACCGTACAATAAAGGACAAACCCTGGAAATTCCGAATGACCCTAACAAGGATTATTTGACTGTAAGTTTTGAAGTGGAAATAGAATCTGATCTGGAAGAATTATATTTAACTGAACTTGGTGAGCTATTTATACGAGCCTGCAACATAAGGAAGTCGAATTAATATCCCGCTGTCCGGAATCTGTGACTTCGGATGCACTATGCCATAGTCTGTAACTATTCACCTCACCCACCCCTCCCCTTCCAAAAACTTCACCAATCGCGTATCATCCACCGAAAGCGCAGGTATCCAATCGCCAAGGCGTTCCCGTGTCCAATAAAGGCCCTGCGCATTGTCTGGCTTTGCAAACTTATAGCTGTATAACTCTGCCCTGATAAATCGCGGCGGCTTGACCGGGAAGGGATTGCCGGCAAACAAACTTACAGCGCCGGGGTCGTTATGAAGGAGTTTCCATACCAGGTTATATGTCCAGGGGTATTGATCGGGCGTCGACATGGCGGCAAACCACATTTGCCAGTCGAGATGCGGCTGATAGGGGGCTATTTGGGGCGGCGGTTCGTTAAGGAGTACGGGCAGGTCTTTGTAGATGTATGGTTTCCAGGTGGCTTTGCCGTCGGTTGTGTCATCTGCAGTTCCTTCAAAAACTACGTTGGTGCGCTCTTGCCCTACTGTTCCAAATGCTCCGTAGGTATTTACCAGGTCGAGCGGGTCGAATGAGGCGTTCATCATCTGCCCCGGCGACAGCATATTCAATACCGGCTGGATGCTGAGGAGTGCAACAATAGCAGCAACCAGCCAGGCGGTGGTGAGCATGGGCTTGGATGGTTCGGCGCGGTCTGCGGCGGCTTCGGCCTTGCGGACGAGTACGCGGGGAAGAAGCCTTGACCAGAAGCCATCATCGAAACAAGCCAGCGCGGGGAGAATAGTGAGCCAGTTTAAAAAAGAAAGATTGCCGCTCAAAATCAGTACGACCTGCAATAACACGATCACCGATCCGGCAATGTGTCGTGCAAGCCTGGGCCAGAATATGAACCACGGTGCGACAAGCTCGGCCAGGAAATTGAACCACACGCCAATTTTCAGCGCCGCACGGGGAAGAAAATGGAACCACCTGCTCAGAGGACCGGGAATGGGCTGTGTTTCGAAGTGGTAATAGAGGGCGGTGCCATTACGCCATATTTCATCCCCACGGAACTTGATCAACCCGGAACCAAGCATGATACGGAAGATGAGCCACCGGAATAAAACGATGATCGGCATGGGCGGCGCACGCCCGGGAAACGGGCGCATATCAAGCAGCGGGCAGAGAAAGATAGCGAGGAACCCCGTCTCGGTAAGCTGTATCTCCCAGCCGTATCCGTACCAATCCTGCCCGGCGTGAACAATGGACATGTAGAGAAACCAGAGAACAGTAAGCAACGGCGCATTCGCAAAGCCCGCCACTACTATGCAGGAAAGCACAAATCCGACCCAGGATACAGTTAAAAGTGCAGTGTCAGAATGCCAAGGCCAAAAGACTGAAGGCAGCCGCACGAAGCCGGCGCCGGCCGAACCCAATGCCTCGCTCACTTGCTTCAGGTAAATCCCTATGGGAAGAAGCCCGTTTTCGCCTATCAAAGGAACGATTTGATTGATTGCGACGAGAAAACCTACTGCGTAGATCACGCCCAGCAGGCGAAGGATCATAAAGCGGGTGAGCCAGTAGGATGGCGGCGCAGTCCGCTCACGAAGAACTATTCTGTGTTCGCTATCCAATTGGTTTTCCGCTTCCATTTGTTTTCCTTAGCTGAAAACAAATTTAGTTAAAAAGGTGCGACACATTTAATGAAGATTTTGCTATGACACCCCTTTTCTTGATTCATAATAAGGTGTAGGTATGTCAGGCAGGTGGATAATGCGATTGGCATATTGAGCATCGTGCTCCGAATGGGTAACCATTATGATGGTTATCCCCTGCTTGTTCAGATCGGTCAGCAAACCCATAACTTCGCTACCGTTGCCAATATCAAGGTTTGCGGTAGGTTCATCTGCAAGTATCAGTCGGGGTTTATTCACTACGGCCCTCGCTAATGCAACACGTTGCTGCTGACCACCTGACAATTGCTGCGGATAACTTTTACGGCGCTGGATGATCTGCAATTCATCCAGCACTTCTTCGGCCCTTTTAACCCTTTCGGAACCTGGTAAACCCTTGTATATCATTGGCAGTTCCACGTTTTCAAACACTGTCAAATCATCAATGAGATTAAAATTCTGGAATAAAAAGCCAATATTGTCCTTCCGCAGGTCGGCACGCCTGCGCTCTTTAATATGCGTAACTTCAAAACCATTGAAAAAATAACTTCCTTCATCAGGCTCGTCAAGCATACCTAAGATATTAAGCAGGGTTGATTTCCCGCAGCCCGACGGGCCCATAATGGCTACGAACTCGCCTTTTTCAACTTCGATGGACAATTTTTTTAAAGCGGGGATTTCCATCTCGTCTATACAGTAATGTTTTTCGAGATCAGTAGCTTTTATCATTCATCTTTTCTTTGTGTTCTGAAAAAAATAAACAAGGATGTTTTTAATGGCATAAAAAATATGCCAATTATTAAACACCTTTATTTTCAATAGTTTAACATCAAAAAATCACAGCAGGTGTACGGTTTCGAAACACCGGATGCCCGAAATTGATACAATTATTTATGGAAAATTTTACTTCATTGAGCTTAAACTTCCGCCCTTGATTTTTTTACCTTTTCAATAACCGCTGGTTTACAATCTTCATCACTATTTCCCTGTAATTACGGCTTATTGGCAATGACCTGTTTCCAATTTTAATTTCGTTACCTTCTATGGCATCTATTTTTGAACAGTTTAGGAGGTATGACTGATGTATCTTGATAAATTCGTCTGCCGATAGTTGAGCTTCCAGGCTTTTCATCGTGAGATAGGCAATGATCTTTTTGTTTTCTGTGTAAACGCTCACATAATTCCCGACACTTTCTGCATACAGGATATCGTTCAATTCAATTTTTTCTATCCTTTTGTCGCTTTTAATAAAGATATAGGAAGATGGCAGGGCGCCGTTTGTCCGGGTCTTCATTTCATGATAGTCCTTCGCCTTTTGCACAGCTTTTAAAAACCGGTTAAAGGCAAAGGGCTTTAAAAGATAATCGATGATGTCCAGTTCATATCCCTCAAGGGCGTATTGGGGAAAAGCAGTGGTCAGTATCACCATAGATTCGATGTGCATTTTTTGCAGAAACTGGAGGCCTGAAACTTTTGGCATTTCAATGTCGAGGAATATGATATCGACATCGTTATTCTTTAAAAATGCCTCCGCCTTTGTGGCATTCTCAAATTTGCCCTGCAGGTCCATAAAAGGCACATGATCGACAAATTCGTGCAATATTTTACGGGCAACGGGCTCATCGTCCACAATTATACAACTGAGTTTCTTCATGGCGTGAGCGTTAAATGCACCTGGTAAATGTTGAGTTCCTTCTTAATATCAAGCCGGTACCGTTCTTTATACAGCAATTCCAGCCGCCGCTCTGCGTTATTGAGGCCAATACCGCCGGGAACGGCGTCCGCTTCTTCGTCGTAAGAATTTTCGCAGGTGAATTCAATCCTGCCTGCCTCCTCATTCAACACAATAGTAACGGTATTGCTGCCGCTGTCATCCCTTGACACATATTTAAAAGCATTCTCCACAAAAGCCATGAAGATCAGCGGCGCGATCTTAACCGCGCCATCCTGGTAGTTTACTTTTAACGTCACCTGAACATTATCGTTGCTCCGTGCTTTTTGGAGGGCCACGTAATTTTGCAGGTATTTTATTTCTTTTTCCAGCCCGATCATATCCACATCCGCCTCATATAAATTGTACCGCAGCAGGTCCGAAAATTGCACCATCATGTCACGTGCCAGGCTGTTACTCATGTCGATATAACCGTAAACAGTGTTGAGGCCATTGAACAGAAAGTGCGGGTTGATCTGCGAACGCAGGTATTTCAATTCAGTTTGTAATTGATTGATCTGGCTGTTTTTAACCTGCTCCTGCTGTTCCGACCATTTTTGCGTGATGTACAGCATCGATGTAATTGCACTGCAACAGAGGGCATACACAAAATTGTCCCAAAAGCCCGAGCTTGTATCGATGGGCTCATCATGCAAAACAACACCATGAATAAACAGGTTGTAATGGCCTATTAACATTGTGTACAACAAAACTAAACCGATGAGGCCGGCAAAATATAAGCTGAACCGCCTCTTTTCAAGCAGGTAGGGTATTAAAAATGAACTGTTTGCCTTTATCATTAGCGCGAAAATGGAAAAGTGCACGATGACGGTAAACATGTAAGAAAAGCAGGCTTGAACAGTATTTACTGAATATGTTGGTTTTTCGATGACCAGCGCCCCGATATACGCCGCAAAAAACAGTAAATAATATGTGGATCTTTTTAAAAACATAGCGCGGTATCCGTCTTTTAACAGTATAAATATATTTCATTGATTTGATAACCGGAAATTCCCCTTTCATTCGATACCGGTTTTCACGGAAAATGGTATAGTTATCCTGTTAATTGTGCAGGTTGTCATATAAATTTTTTTATAAATGTGCGTTTTCGCCTCACCCAACCCTCTCCAAAGGAGAGGGCTTTAAAAAAGAGCGAAGTCAAAGCCCTCTCCTTTGGAGAGGGTTGGGTGAGGCCGATGACGCATTTGAATAACCCGACCATAAATCACAGGCAACTGAAAGTATAAGAAGAAGTTTTCGGAAGAAAATTCTAAATACTTGAATAAAAATTTATCGCTGATCGTTATTTTTGGATAGCATTATATTTGAAGGATAATAGAATACAAAAATATTGAATATGCCGCCTACGTCCAACATCCGCCTCGCTGTACCATTTTTTATGGTGCGGGATATGGAAGCTTCACTAAAGTTTTATATAGAGAAGCTTGGCTTTATAAAGACCATTGAATGGATGCCGCGCGGCAAAATTGAATGGTGCTGGCTGCAGCGCGACGATGTTTCCTTAATGCTCCAGGAACCGCGGAACAAGGAGAAATTTGACGCGGAGGGGCCGAAAGGGAAAGGTTTGTCTATTTGCTTTCAATGCCAGGATGCACTTGCCTTATATCATGAATTTACGGCAAAAGGCGTCGAAATTAAAGAGCCATTTGTAGGAAACAACCTGTGGGTTGTTGCTTTTGATGATCCTGATGGCTATCGCCTCGATTTTGAAAGCCCTACGGATGTGCCGGAGGAAACTATGTATTCGGAGTGGTTTAAGTAAATTCTGTAACAAAAACTCCTGTAAATCATCTGATTATAAACGCCTGCAAAAATGAGGAAAATGATAGAACAGGCTGCGGAAGCATCCCCACGTTTCAAAGCGAGGATTACCGGTGTCGTTTATTTGCTTTACTTTCTGACGGCAATATTCGCCGGGTTCCTGAGTGGCCGCAGGCTTGTTGTATTCGGCAATGCTGCTAACCTTGTGGCGTATACGTTCTATTTAGTTTTGACCCTGCTCTTCTATTTCATGTTTAAGCCGGTGAACAGGTACATCTCTTTTATCGCCGCGTTATTTAGCCTCGCGGGGTGCGTTATTGGGGCTCTCGGCCTGTTTTATCCTGCCGCGTCCCGGATCAACCCACTTGTATTTTTCGGGCCCTATTGCCTGCTGATCGGTTACCTTATTTTCAGATCGGCCTTCCTGCCGCGGGTACTGGGTGTACTGATGGTGCTTGCCGGTTTGGGTTGGCTGGCCTTTCTATCGCCGCTTGCAAGCTATCTATCCTCCTATATTGAAGCCCTCGGCATTCTGGCGGAAGGATCACTGATGCTATGGCTCATCGTGATGGGCGTGAACAGTCAACGCTGGAGGGAACAGGCCGGCACCGCATGAAAGCTGCCATCTATCGCCGTAGCGGTGATATGGAGAACTGATTTGAACTGGCTGCGCACCTGATTTAACAGCCCACATAAAGAGGAAAGATTATGACTACTACCACGAAAATGATGAAACGGATTGAAGAAGCTTCTCCGCGTTTCAAGGCCAGGATGGCCGGCGCCCTTAATATTTTCAGCCTGCTGTCGGCGGGCTTCGCCGAGACATTTTTTCGCGGCACGTGGAATTTCGTAGGGGGCTACGTCGCGATCCTCAGCATGGTCCTTGTTACGCTGCTCCTATATGACATCCTTAAGGCGGTGAACAGGGGCCTCGCCTTGATCGCGGCGTCCTTCGCCTTCGTGGGACTCATCTTTGAAGCTTTTCGATGGCAGCCCCAGGGCGTGAACACCGCTATAGTAGTTCATGGGTTCTATTGCCTCCTGATCGGCTACCTCATTTTCAGGTCAGCTTTTCTGCCCAGGATCCTGGGAGCGCTGATCGCATTTGCCGGTCTGGGTTGGCTGACATATCTGTCACCAGCACTCATAAACCATCTGTCCCCCTACAATCTTGCCTCCGCCATCCTCGCAGAACTATCGCTGATACTGTGGCTCCTCGTAATGGGCGTGAACGTTCAACGCTGGAGGGAACAGGCCGGCGCAACGGCAGAACACGCATAAAAACCGCAGTCTGATTTCTTCTGATAATTTCACGCAAAACCGCCCGGTTACGTAGAATATCCCTACGGCTGTCACATAAATTTTTTTATTGTCCAAGCCTCAACTACTTTTACTGAAAGATAATTTATATCGTAACAAAAGTTACTGTAAATCATCCAATTATAACTAAAGCAATAAAAAAATGAAAAAAGTTGTACAATTCGGAGAAACCGTACAAGGATATAATATCCCGGTTTTAAATGAAAGAGAAATAAGGGCAGCGGCAGGAATTCTCTTTTTACTTATGTATACATCTTTAATGCTCATCCTGTTTAATAACGATTTTGTATTGGTAAAATATGCGATAATTATATTCTTTACCGATTTTATCATACGCGTGTTTGTTAATCCTAAATTTTCCCCCACGCTGATCCTCGGGCGTTTGATCGTCAGGAACCAGGTACCCGAATATGTTGGGGCTAAACAAAAAAAGGTTGCATGGTTAATTGGCGTGGCTTTGTCAGCTATCATGTTAATTTTCCTGGTTATTGTGAATGCGTATAGTCCGATAACCGGCATTATCTGCCTGGCTTGCCTGATTTTCCTGTTTTTTGAAGCGGTGTTTGGCATTTGTTTGGGCTGTAAATTTTATTTCCTGTTTTTTAAAGAAAAAGCTGAGTATTGCCCCGGTGAAGTTTGTGATGTAAAATCAAAACAGGATATTCAAAAAACCTCCAAAACGCAGTTATTTATTATTTTTGGATTAGTTGCATACATTGTCTTTATGGCCTTTTTATTTAATGGTGAGTTTGGTAAAAAACCGCATGACTTGTTTGGAATAAATAGCACAGCACAGGCCAAGAAGTAGAGGCGCGATTCTTCGCGGCTCGGACCTTTGCATCCTGTAACAAAGATGTCATCTAACAATAATCTCACAAACATTAAATTTCGAGACGCGAAGCATCGCGTCTCTACATAATCCGGATTTGACAGCGTTAAATACGATGAAGATGAAATTATGGACATCCATACCCCAACATATTCAACACCCCGCAACCGCACCGGTTTTGTGACCCCAAAAAGTGCACTGGAAAATTATTTCTCTAAGTTCCGGAGCAACATCATCGGCCGTCAGCAACTTTTTGATTCCCCTTTTGGAAAAAAAGAAATCGTTTATGCAGACTGGACCGCAAGTGGCAGAGCTTATCGGCCAATTGAAGAATGTTTGCAAAAACAGATAATGCCTTTTGTGGCTAATACGCACACTGAAGCTACCGTTACGGGGACATTAATGTCAAAAGCTTACGAAAGGGCTAAGGTTATTGTTAAGGAACATGTTCATGCAAGTAACGATGACGTATTGATTTTTTGCGGCAGCGGAATGACATCTGCTGTAAACAAACTGCAAAGGATATTAGGGTTGAGGGTGCCGGAACGGATGACGGATTATCTGAAAAAGGAGACTGGATCCCTCCAATTTGATGAGATATTGAGGCCAGTTGTTTTCGTGACCCACATGGAGCATTACAGCAACCATACCACCTGGCTGGAGACCATCGCAACTGTCGAAATAATTAAGTGCGATGAAAATGGAACTGTTGATTTAGCATACTTCAGGAGCTTGTTGGAAAAATTTAAGCACAGGAAAAATAAAATAGCTGCTATTACTGCTTGTTCTAATGTAACAGGCATTGAAGCCCCTTATCATCAGGTTGCAAAAATGATCCATGAATACGGCGGCTTATGTTTTGTTGACTTTGCCTGTTCAGCCCCTTATATTGACATAAATATGCATCCCGGAGAAAAAGACACACATTTAGATGCTATTTATTTTTCGCCCCATAAATTTTTGGGTGGCCCGGGCACGCCAGGTGTTTTGATCTTCAATAAAAAAATTTATATGAACACAATTCCCGATCAGCCGGGCGGAGGCACTGTAGCGTACAGCAACCCATGGAAGTTTCATGAATACATCGCTAATATAGAACAACGGGAAGATGGCGGCACCCCCCCGTTTTTGCAGGGGATAAAAGTGGCGATGTGCATCCGGGTGAAGGAAGAGATGGGAGTTGAAAATATATTGCGGAGGGAAGAAGAAATGCTGCAGATCATTTTTGCCAGGTTCTCAAAAATGAAAAATGTTGAAATACTTGAAGGGAATGTCAAAAAAAGATTGGGTGTAATTTCATTTATTGTAAATGGGGCACATTATGATTTGATCGTTAAAATCCTGAATGACAGGTTTGGCATCCAGACAAGGGGCGGCTGCTCATGTGCAGGAACTTATGGGCATAAGTTGCTAAACGTCGATAAGGCCAGGTCATATG
>Ga0207002_1055_pt1 | contig 21969 bp, 17 predicted proteins | sample Alteio_BWMinCont_88_FD_153473 | JGI IMG/M metagenome (GOLD analysis project Ga0207002, IMG submission 153473) | Enriched cells from forest soil in Barre Woods Harvard Forest LTER site, Petersham, Massachusetts, United States -... | ecosystem: Environmental > Terrestrial > Soil > Temperate forest >...
ACTTCAACGTGCAGAATCAAGTTGGCAAAATTGCCGCGCTTGTCGAGAATTGAGTGGCCTACTTGCACGCATCTCGCATTCGGCGGGCGAGTCGATTGCTTGTGGAATGCGCCTTTTCGAAACGGTACAGATAAAGTAAGAGGGGCGTAATGAAGGTCGAAACGGAGCCCGAAAAACCCCGTTCTCAACAAAAGGACGCGAGGCAGACCAAGGAATCGGCCCACCCCAGAGCCGGAGAAAGGCTGCGCGTAGCGCTGATTGGCTGCGGTGCCATCTCCCAGCAGCTGCACTTGCCGATCCTTGGCGGCCATGAAGGGATCCAGCTGGCGGCGCTGGTGGACCGGGACCTGGAGCGTGCGCGAATACTGGCCAAGGGTTACAAGGTTGGGGAGGTATACGCCACCGCCGAAGAATTGAGTGCCGAGCGAATTGACGCCGTGGTGATTGCGACCCCTCCCTTCCACCATGCTCCTTGCTCAATGGAGATGATGCGGCGGGGGATTCATGTGCTGGTCGAAAAGCCCATGGCCATCAAGTACGATGACGCCGTGGCCATGGCTCGAACGGCCCAGGAGCATGGCGTCATTTTGGCGGTGGGCTTTTTCCGCCGGCTCTTGCCCAGCATGCGTTTGCTCAAGAGTCTGGTGAATAGCAACTGGCTGGGCCGGCCTGTGGGTTTCGAGGCCGAAGGGGGCGGGTTTTACACCTGGGCCGCGGCCACACTTGGGAACATGCGGAAGGAAAGCGCCGGCGGGGGAGCCCTGATCGATTTCGGCTCGCATTTGCTGGACCTTCTGAATTATCTATTTCCGGGCGACGGCGAGGTGCTTGCCTATCACGATAACGCGCGCGGCGGTATCGAGGCCGATTGCGAGCTGCGTCTGCGGCTGTACGACGGCCAGCGGCCCATTGACGGCACGGTGCACGTGGCGCGGACGCGCAAGCTCGGCAATCTCGTCCGGGTCATCTGTGAAAACGGAACGCTGGAATTCCAGGTGACCGAGCGTTATCGCATAGCCGTGCGGCCCAACCATCTGAAGCTCACGGATGGCGTTTCGGGAGAGGCCAGGGACTATTTTTTGCAGGCGGGCTGGTCGAACGAAAAAGAGTCCTCGTGGTATGAAACGGTACGGACGGAGATCGACGACTGGATTCAGGCAATCCGGACAGGATGTCAGCCGCAGCTTTCGGGGGAGAGCGCACTACCCATGATGAAAGTCATGGAAGAATGTTACCTCCAGCGGCAGCCTGTTGCCGAGCCGTGGGTGGAGGAAGGATTGTCGGCTTTGCACGCGTCAGCAGCTCATGGAGCCGACGGGGTAAGCGCCAACGGTAAAGCGCGGCGGGTGCTGGTGACGGGGGCAACTGGATTCATCGGCAGCCGGGTAGCCGAGATGTTGGCCCTGGGAAAAGGATGGGACGTACGAGCCCTGGTCCATAACCCGGGGAGCGCCGCTCGGCTGGCGCGGCTGCCGGTGGAAATGGTGCAGGGCGAGCTGACCTCCAAAGATGACGCCGCGCGGCTGGTAAAGGATTGCGACGCGGTGGTACACTGTGCGATCGGCACGGAATGGGGCAATCGACGCAAGATTTTCGACGTTACGGTGGGCGGGACGCGAACGCTTGGTGAGGCAGCCCTGGGCGCGGGCGTGAAGCGGTTCATCCACATCAGCACAATGTCGGTCCACGGAAACGACAGCGCAATAACTGGGATGCTGGATGATACTTCCCCAGTGCGGCCGGCGAAAGGGAGCGAGTATGGGGAGAGCAAGGCATCCGCGGAGGAAGCCATTCAACGGCTCGTTGCCAAGGGCCTGTCAGCCACCATATTCCGCCCGGCGCGGGTCTATGGGCCGTTTTCGCGGATCTTCATCACGCGGCCGATTGAGGGGCTGGCTGAGGGGCGTTTTCGGCTCGTCGGAAATCCGGACGTGCCGGCCAACATGCTCTATGTCGATAACCTCGTGCATGCAATGATCCTGGCCCTGCAAGCCCCGGACAGTGCAGTGAAAGGCGAGGCCTTTATTCTGTGCGACTCGGAGGAGATGACCTGGCGCGAGTTTTACGAGTTTTTCGCAAGCGGGCTCGGACTGCCTTCACCGCCCTGTGCGGGACCGAAGGAATCTTCCAAGTCCAACGGGTCTCGTCTTCGGGCGCTCGCCTTTTGGCGATGGCCGGGGGTGTGGTTGCGTGGGCTTAAAGAGATTGTAACGGCTTCTGAATTTCGGGACTTTGGCAAAAAGATCATTCAGACACATCCGGTCGGAACGGCTCCGCGCTGGCTGTTAACACATGTGCCGGGAATGGAACACTTGGCTCGCCGTCTCGTTGGAGCCGACGGCTCTCTGCCTCTGTACCGGCGGCCTTCCGAGCCGGAAAATCCCGACATCGTGGTCATGGGATCGGCGGGTGTGCGCATCAATAGCGACAAGGCGCGGCGCCTTCTCAAATACACCCCCCTCGTCGCGCGTGAGCGAGCGCTGGAGCTTACCCTGGAGTGGATCAAGTATGCCCGACTCGTCTGACAATCGGCGACAGCCCGGCGTTAGTATTATTCTACCGACGTATAACCGGGCCAAGTTCTTACCGAAAGCGTTCGAATCGATCTGTTCTCAGCACTTCACGGACTGGGAGCTGATCCTCGTTGATGACGGTAGTACAGACAGCACTGCTGATCTTGCTATTTCGGCGCGTGAATCCATGGGCCAACGGATGCACTATGTGTACCAGCAAAACGAAGGCGCCTATGGAGCACGGAATACGGGCTTAAACTACGCTACAGGAAAATATATCGCGTTCTTCGATAGCGATGATTACTGGCTGCCGGACCACCTCCAAGACTCAGTACAGGCGCTAGAAGCGAACCCGGAGGTTGATTGGGTATATGGGGCCTGTCGGATTGTTGATTTCGCCACGGGCAAGATCCTGGCACCGAACACCTTTCATTACGGGAATGGAAAACCCCGTCCCTTCTTGAAATTGCGAACTCGCTGCTCGAGGAACCTCCGGATACTTGACGACCCGGGACTGCTCAAAGGAATGTTGTCCCACGGGCTTTACAGCGGCCTACAGAACTCCGTGATCCGTCGTTGCGTTTTCGAGAACCGCCGGTTTTCGACGCGTTACCACAACGAGGCCGAAGATTTATTGATGGTGGTGCGCGCTTTGGCCAGCGGGTATCGAATGGCGTATTTCAACAAAGTCCACGTCATTTACCACGTTCACGAGCAGAATTCGTCGGCTGTTGGGCTAGGAAGCTCACTGGAAAAGCGGTTGCAAATCCATGAGGCGCTCTTGCGGGGCTTCGAAGATATTCGGAAAGAAGTGGCGCTTACGGCCGCCGAGAGCCGCGCGCTGGACCGAAATTTAAGCGGGATCTGCTTTTGGGAACTAGGGTATGCCCTGCTGTGGCAGAACGGTAGGGCCCATGAGGCCCTGGAAATGTTCCGTAAGGCCTTGCGACTTTGGCCATGGAGTTTACGGTGTTGGAAGACATACCTTTTATCATCGGCGAAGGTGAGGCTCGGATTGGGGAAAAAATTGCCTTCTTCCTCTCCGTGAGTTGCTCACGGTGTCCTCACACTCGTTACGCGTATGTTTCATCGAAATGCAGCATGATTCATCTGAGTCGGGCCAGGGAAGCCAGGAACCAAAGTCAAGGATTCAGAACGGATTCAAAACATGTCGCGCCAACGAATCTCAATTCTGTCTCCGAACCTGTCGGGCAATGCGCTTGGCCGCGCTTACGTTCTGGCAAAGTTATTACAGGAGGATTTTCATGTCCAAGTTGTGGGTTTTAACGCGAGCGATGATATTTGGGCGCCCGTGCGCAATGATACCACGATCGAATATCGTCGGTTCTATTACGCGACGGTACCCGAGTTTTGGCTCAACGCTAGCCGAACTGTCAAGCGGTTGGTCGAGGGGCAGTTAATCTTGGCGGTCAAGCCGGTCCACCAGTCTTTTGGCCTTGGCCTTTATGCTCGCCGCCTCCTCAGCCGGCCCTTGCTCCTTGACATCGACGATTGGGAAATTGGGTTTCTGAGCAATTCGGTGTACTGGGAGTTCCGGTTACAATTACTAAAGTGGTTCCTGTCGTCGGGAAGCCCCCTTTTTACCCGCGTCCTGGACCGGTTGACCTGGAAGGCCGACGCCATCACCGTGAGCAATTCCTTTTTGCAGAACCGATACGGTGGAACGTGGGTGCCACACGCGCGGGATGAGCATGACTTCGATCCCCGGCACTTTCCGGACTTAGGGCATCCGGGGACCCCTAACCTCCGCACCGTCCTTTTCCTGGGGACCGCCCGTCAAAACAAAGGGCTACCGGATTTGGTTTCGGCCTGGAGGCAGGTCCATGTCCCGGACGCAGTGTTGCGGATTATCGGCACCCCCCTCGATTCGCCCCTCATTCAGGCACTGTTGACCCAGGCGGATCATACCCGCACCTGCTTCGAGGGACCTGTCAGCTTTGAACGGCTGCCATCGATCATCGCTTCGGCGAGCATCATCGTTATCCCGCAGCAATTGGTTTCTGGTTCCGTGGGTCAATTGCCCGCCAAACTGATCGATGCAATGGCCGCGGGCCGACCGGTTATCTCGACCGCGGTCGGTGACATACCGCTCTGGCTGGCAGACGGGGCCGGGCTAGTGGTCTCGCCCGGTGACCCGAGCGCGCTTGCCAAGGCAATTCAGCGTTTACTTGAGGATCGGGCACTTGGGACCTTGATGGGGCAGCGTGCCCGTGTCCGGTTTCTCCGCTACGGATCGTATTCCGTCGTAAGGCCAAGGCTTGTAAAGCTAGTTTCCGATCTCATCGCACGGCGGTCAATCGCTCTGCCTGAACCCGTGTTTTCTGAGACGGAGAGGAGTGGTCAAGCACCCTGTTACGGGGGTTATGCGTTCGGTTCAGGTCACGATAGGTTTCGCACCAATCCTAAAAAGGGTTTTTGCCCAACCGGTACTTCTGTATTATGAAAGTGCTATTTCTCACCCGCAAGCTGAAGCTGGGAAAATATATCCGCATCGTGGAAAGTTGGCTGGGGCCGGATAAATGGCATGGACAATTTGACTGAGAACGGCAAAGAAATCCGGGTGCTTTACCTTACCAATACCCCCATCATGGGAGGGACCGCCCGTATTCTCGAGAGCTGGCTTCCGCTGGGTCCCGCACATGGCATTCGAGGATTCGTGGGGGTGCAACGGCTGAGTGACTTCACTCGGTGGCTCGAGACGCAAGAGATCGCTTACACTGTAAACGGTATGCCCTGGCCCAGCAAATGGGCCGCCCTCCGCAGTATCTGGGCCGCGTGGAGGCTAGCCCGGTGGGCCCGGCAAAAAGGTATCGACATCATTCATTTCAACGAGCATAACCTTTATCCCTTTGCGGTCTTGCTTCGGCGCTTTCTGCGCCGGCCCGTGGTCTGCCACGTTCGTTTCAGCGTTGGGGCGGAGTTCTCGCGGTGGGCTTTCGGCAGTAAGTGGCGGCAACCGGATGCTTTGCTTTGGACGTCCCAGCAGCAAAAGGACGATTGCTTCGCGGCGATCAATGGAGTCGTGCCGGCATTCCGGCAACATGTCATCCGATTGGGAGTTAATTTGCGAGCTTTCGGGACATTGGCTGAGGGTCGAGAAGAGACCCGCGCCGGCTGGGATATTCGCCCGCACGAGATCGTAATTGGGACCGCCTGTGCACTCCGGCCAATCAAACGGGTCCATGAATTCATCGAGCTGGTTGCGCGGCTGGCCGAGAAGGATGCGAGGATTGTGGGATTGATCGCGGGCAACGTGGTCAAGGGCGATGAGTCGTATCGGGACCAGCTGGTCGAGCAGATCCAAAAAACGGGCCTGGGCCGGCGTTGCCGGTGGTTGGGGCATCTCGAGCCGATCGAGCCCTTCCACCACGCGCTTGATGTGTTCGTAAGCACCAGCGAATACGAGACTTTCGGCAATAGCGTATGTGAGGCGATGGCCTGTCGCCGGGCCGTAGCGGCGTACTGCGGCGGCTCAGTCCATGAGGTTGTGGGGGACACCGGACGGGTTGTGGCTACCGGAGATTTGCGGGCCCTGACGGCGGCGGTGGCGGAGCTGGTCGGCAATCCAGAGCTTCGCAGGTACCTCGGTGATCTGGGGCGGGCGCGAGTAGCGGAGCATTTTAGCCCGGTCAAGAGCCTTCAAGAGCTGAGGAAGGTTTATCTGAGTCTTCTGGACAACCATCGGCGCTTGCGGCTTTCTTCGCGAGAAAAGGCGTCATTCGCCAAGATGAACGAGTCGCACAAGCACAACCTGTGAGACGAGCTGGCGTAGCACACATGGATAACTCCGAAAAGATTGTGAGCTCGGCGGTGTTGGAGCCTGGGGCGGGAACGGACACCGCAGGTGGCGGCGCCATGCCCGTTTTTCGTCGAGCCGGGCTGACCCTGTATGTTGACCTTGCCCTGGCCTCATCCTTTTTCTTCGGTGCCTTCGTACTTTCCTGGCAGACGTTCTCCTACCTCGAGCCGATCGCGTTCAAGCCGGAGGTCTGGTTTCAGGCTGACATCGGCAGAGTGGAGCGCGTGCTGACCGACAGGTACTCAGGTTTTCACGAGCGCTCGCGAATTCATCCGCTGTTTTCCTTGGTAGACACGCCGATCGTGTACGGACTCATGCGCGTGGGAGGCCTGGATGCAACAACGTCTATTCAGCTGCTTATAGCATTGGTGGCGGGATTATGGGCGACCCTCTTTTACGTGTGCTGCCGGTTGCTTCTCCCGACAACGTGGGATGCGATCTTGCTCACCGCTCTTGGAGCGGCGTCGGCAAGCTTCCTCTTCTGGGCGACGGTTCCGGAGACATTTCTGTTTGGATCGGTGACGATGCTGTTGTGCGCGATGGGGGCCGCGATCTATGATCGAAGACCTTTCGGCAGCGTTGGGCTTGGGGCACTTGCGGCGATCTCGTTAACCATGACGGTCACCAATTTCATGGCTGGCGTCTTCCTGCTCCTCGTTTGCCGTCCGTTGCGCACGGCGGCACAAATCGCTATCAATGCTTTTTTTGCGATAGCTATCCTGCAAATCGTTCAGAACCTCATTTTCCCCGAGGCTCGTGGAATGCTGGACCTACGATCGGAGGCACGCTTCGTGTTTGATCGGTCTTCGGGCGGGGTTCCGGACAAGGCCCGGGCGGTTTTATCTCATTCCGTCGTGATGCCTGAGATTCAAACGCCCATTGAATTTGATACCAAGAACATGATGGTGAGCGTGCAGACATCGCCTCTATTCAGTGCGGGACTATGGGGCAAACTGGGCACTGCCTTGTGGGGCACGCTCCTGATCGCTGGCGTGGTGACACTTGCCTCGCGGTGGAGGCAAGCGGGACGGGCCGTTCAAGTGTGCGCGCTCGTGGCGGTAGCACAGCTCGCCCTTCACCTGGTCTACGGAGATCAGACTTTTCTTTACTCGTTACATTACATGCCTTTCTTACTTCTCGTGGCGGGTCAGTCGCTTTACGGAAAGCACGCCACGATCGGCAGGGTGCTCTTGGCAGCATTGGTTGTGTGTTGTGCGGTAAACAACGCTCTGCAACTGATTGAGGCCAAGACTTTGCTTTCATAGGCGGAGCGCTGGTATCACCCAAGCACTTCCACCAGGACGAAGCTGCTGCCGGAAAAGCGGCACGTGGGCAACGACCCTCTGTTTGAGAGCTTGAGCCATGAAGATCGTGCTTGCCAGCATGGCGCCGTTCATGGGCGGCGCAGAGATCGCCCTTGAGCGTTTGGCCCTGGGCCTGCAAGAAAAAGGCCACGAGGTCTTCGTCCTTCTGGGCAATCGAAAAGATGTGCTCGAGCGACTCTCCTCCGCCGGCCTTCGCTGCCTTTATTCGCCCATGTATTTCACCGATCCCTGGCACATGTGGCGCTACTGGCGGGCGCGCCGGTGCTTGCGGCGCATGATCAGTCGGGAAAGGCCGGACGTGGTCCACAGCAACGACCTGCAGACTCACCAGATCGTTTCCGACGCCGCGCGCGGCCTCGGCATCCCCAGGATTTGCCACCACCGGTTTACTTTCGATGGCCCGTGTCTCGACTGGCTGAACAAGTTTGGGGCCGAGCACCATATATTCATCTCCTACTCCCTCATGGAGGAATTGATCGGGCGGTCTGAGGGCTTGCGGGAAAGTAGCCGGACGGTGGTCTACGATGGCTTGCCAATTCTCGAGCCGCCGACTCCGGAGGCTCGCCTGGCGGCCCGAAAAAAACTCGGACTGCTGGCCGATCGGCGCATCGTCTTATTTGCCGGTCAGATCATCGAGATCAAGGGAGTGGCGGACCTCATTCGCGCCTGGTCGCTCTTGCTGCCGCGCTGGCGGGATCGGGCCGAGCTTTTGATCCTGGGAGAGGATTTTCAGCAACAAGGAGCATATAGGCGGAAGATGGAGGAGCTGGCGCGCACGCTGGAGTGTCCCGTCCATTTTGTCGGTTTTCAGAAGGACGTACGCGAATGGCAAATGGCTGCCGACGTTGCCGTCGTTCCCTCCCACATTGAGCCCCTGGGGCTCGTCGCACTGGAATCGATGGCGCTGGGCTTGCCGGTTGTGGCAACAGCTGTGGGCGGGATTTGCGAGACGGTTTGCCACGGGCTTACGGGCTTGCTGGTCCCACCGCGATCTCCCGAAAAGCTCGCGGAGGCGCTGGACCGGATGCTGGGCGATGAAATGCTATGTGCTACGTTTGGCGCCAGGGGACGGGAACGTTGCGAGGAGATCTTTGACCTGAGAGCACATGTGGACAACGTAGTCGAACAATATTCCTCCGTCACCCAGCGTTTGCACTGCGGGGAAACAACGGAAAAAGTGTTGCTCTAAATGGCCGTGCGTGATTGGGCTGAGGCTGTGGGATACGATTCCAATCGTGTCCTGGCGCTTCGACACGATTGGAATCGTATCCCACAGCCGATTCGTGCACGGTGATTTAGCCTTCTCGGGATTACAGGGTCACCAGCGTGCCGCGGAAAACACTCCTCATCACCGAAGTCTTTCCCCCACGTAACGGGGGCAGCGGCCGATGGCTGTGGGAGATTTATCGGCGGCTTCCGGGCGCGCAGGTCGTCGTGGCGGCCGGGGAAGATCCAAGGCAAGGCAATTTCGACAAGACGCATTCTCTCAATCTGGTGCGAATGCCGCTGAGCTTTTCAACCTGGGGTGTCGGCAGTGTTCGCGGCTTGTGGGAATATGGACAGGCACTCTGGCGGCTACGACGGCTGGTGAAAGAGGAAGGCGTGCAAGCGATCCACTGCGGCAAATGTCTCCCGGAAGGATTGCTGGCCCTGTTCTTGAGACGCTGGTACCGGCTGCTTTACGTCTGCTATGTGCACGGAGAGGAATTGAATCTTGCTGGTTTGAGCCGGGAGCTGGGCTGGCTCACGCGCGAGGTGCTTCACGGGGCGCGATTCGTCATCGCCAACAGCCGGAATACCGAGCGAATTCTCCGTCAAGACTGGGATTTGCCGCTACAGCGGATCCGTCTCCTGCACCCCGGAGCCGATACCGAGTTTTTCGTGCCGGCAGCCCGGGATGAGCGCGAGCGAGCGCGACTGGGCTGGGACGCTCGTCCCGTGATCTTGACAGTGGGACGTCTCCAGAAACGGAAGGGACACGACCAGATGATCCGCGCCGTGGACCAGATCCGCAAGAAGATCCCAAACGTGCTCTATGCAATCCTGGGGGACGGTGAGGAGCGCCTTTTTCTTGAAGACATGGTTGCACGGGCGGGGCTGGATGGGCACGTACAATTCCTGGGCGAGCTTACTGATGAACGTTTGCTGAGCTGCTACCAGCAATGCGATCTTTTTGTCTTGCCCAACCGGCAAGTGGGCCAGGATATCGAGGGTTTTGGCATGGTGCTCGTGGAAGCCCAAGCTTGCGGCAAGCCGGTAATCGCAGGGGCTTCAGGTGGGACGGCGGAAACGATGCGAATACCCGAGACCGGGCTCGTAGTGCCCTGCGATGGGCCCGACGAGCTGGCCGATTCCGTGGTGGATCTGTTACACGATCACGAGCGGCGCGTGAGGATGGGTAGGAGCGCTCGCGCATGGGCGGCCGAGAATTTCGACTGGGCGGCATTAAGCCGGCAGGCGGCGCGCCTGTTCCAAGAATCGCGCGCAAAGCCGCGAAGACGCAAAGAGGCTGCAAGGAGAACAACATGAAGCTTTTCACCTCTGTAATACTTCTGACAGTGGTCGCTGTTCCGGCGCTGGGCGGGCAAGAGGCAAAGCCCAAGCTGTATGTTGGCACGCTCGATATTAACCCGCCGCACATCGCGACGGATAAGTCGGTCAAGTATGATTTCGACATCATCTATGTCCGCGCTCCAAGGCACGCTACCAAGCCGAGCTTTGCCGAAGTCGGCAACCCCCGCGGTATGGAGCCCGGCTCCGATCTTATGCTGCTCCATCCGGATGGCACGGAAGAGGTGCTGGTACCGGTGAAGGGAAATGAGGCAATCGTGGACCCTTACGTATCCTTCGACGGCAAGTCGGTTTACTTCGCCAAGATGCACGACGCGAAAAATAACCGGGGCTCCGATATTTACACAATCCACGTTCCGACCCGGAAAATTGTGCAGCTTACCCGACAGGAGTATACTCCCAATACGGGGGCAGGCGGCTCGAGCAAACGGCTCCCTGGCTGGGGTGTGTACAACCTGGGACCGTGTCCCGTGCCCGGCGGCAAGCTGGTATTCGTGAGCGACCGCAACGGGTTCCGAGCGACCAATCCTGGCTACGCTCCGTATGCCCTCGCCCTGCAGCTTTTCAGCATGGATGAAGACGGTGGCAACGTGGAATGTATCGGCCACCTGAATCTCGGCATGGCGTTGCACCCGGTGATCCTCAAGGATGGCCGGATCATGTTCAGCTCGCTCGAATCCCAGGGATTGCGAAGCCATCACCTGTGGGGCATCTGGTCCATTCACCCCGACGGGACCCAGTGGGGCCCCCTCTTCAGCGCCTTCGAGATCGGCAACGGAACTGCGAATTCCAACCATTTTCAAACGCAGCTCAGCGATGAGAGCATTGTCGTTGAGAATTACTACAATCTTGGTAATTTCGGTTTCGGCACCTATTACAAGTTCCCGGCACAGGCGCCGAATGGCTATCCGGCGTTCGGACCGGGTTATAAGAGCGATGCTCGCAACACGCCGCTGCGACACGGCCGGCATGCCGATGGCCGGCCCATCTTTATTCAGTTTCCTTTCAGTCCTGCCGGAGTCGAGGCGCTCACGCCCTTCGTCCTGAAGGGCGACTCCCCTTCGCTCCCTGCCGATCCGACTCGCAAGGACTCTCCCCGGGTGGGAAAATTCACGCATCCCTCGGGTGCCCCCGATAACCACCTGCTTACAGCGTGGTCGCCAGGATCTGCGAACACATCCTTTGCCAGCTACAAGCCGCCTTTCGACGTCGGCATTTATCTGATCAAGTCGGGCAAGCCGATCGACGAGCCTGGCCAAATGCTCCTGATCAAGAACGACCCGAAGTATCACGAGCAATGGCCACGGGCCCTCGTACCTTACAAGAGGATTTACGGCGTGGACGAGCCGCGGCGTCTCACACCGCTAGCCAACGATGGCTCACTTTCGAAGCACCTGCCCGAAGGCACGCCTTTCGGCCTGGTGGGAACATCGAGCCTGTACAAGCGCGAGAGTTATCCTTACGGTGTCGTCCCGGCCGGGAGCGTCACGGCCACCTTCGCCGGGAAGACGGATCCTACAGGCTATCGGGGGTTCGATACGTCGCATAATTGGCAGGTGCAGGGGGCAGATGCCGGGCTCTACGCCAACGACGACATCCACGCCATTCGCATCGTCGCGCTGGAGCCCACCACCGAAAGTGGATCGAACGTACGGCGATACTATAACCATGCCCGGGAGCGCCTGCGCATCCTTGGCGAGATCCCGGTGCGTAAATTCAAGGGCGAGACACAACCGCTCGATCCCGACGGCAACCCCGACTCCAGCTTTCTGGCGAAGATTCCCGCCGACATTGCCTGGACTTTCCAGACGCTGGACAAAAACGGCATGGTCCTCAACATCGCACAGACCTGGCACCAGCTGCGGCCGGGCGAGATTCGCAACGATTGCGGCGGCTGCCACGCTCACAGCCAGAAGCCCACCCTTTTCGAGAAAACCGCGGCAGCGAGGCCGGACTATACCGTGTTCGACCTGACGAAAGAGACGCCCCTGGTAACTACTCAGAAGCTCGACCAGTCGGGCAAGAAATGGGACCTCAAGGGGGAGACAGGACTGCGCTTTGAGAAGGGGGTCAAGAATGTCGAGTATTTCCGCGATGTGAAGCCCATCTTGGAACGCAGCTGCACGGCCTGCCACAGCCGGCACCAGGAGAAGCCGGCCGGCAAGCTCGTGCTCGATGACAACGCGAAGGTCACGGCCCAAGGTCACGGGGTGGGCAGCCTCACTGTGCCGGTGACGTACGCACGGCTGGCGGCAGATGCCACCGGCCGGTGGGGCTACAAGCCATTAAATCGCCACGGCTGGACAGATGAAAGTGCCTCGCGCTATATTCGTATGTTTCAGTCGCGGCGCAGTCTGCTCATCTGGAAGGTATTCGGAAAGCGGATGGACGGCTGGGTAAACGAAGATTTCCCACATGAGACGATTCCCGGCGATCCAACCTCTTTGCACTATAAAGGCAAACCCGTGCCGGACAGCCCCAGGAATCGCGAGCTGTCTCAGGTGGCCTACCTCGGAAGCGTGATGCCGCCGCCGGAAGCGGTCGCCGGCGCGTACTTAGGCCCTGACGGCAAGAAAATCAAGGTGGCGCCGCTTACGGACGAGGAGCGTCTGACGCTCGTGCGCTGGATCGACCTGGGGTGCCCGATCGATCTGGAATACTCCCCATCCGATCCCAAGAGAAGCGGCTACGGCTGGATGTGCGACGACAAACGGCCGACGTTGACTCTGACCTACCCGCGCGCAGGCCGAAATGAGAAGCTGACGCGCATCCTGGTCGGCATGCACGACTATTTCACCGGGCTGGACATGGACAGCTTCAGCATTGTCGCGGATTTTGCGATCGACGGGGTTGCCGCCGGTGATAACCTGGCAGGGAAATTCCAGTCAGTATCAGAGGGCGTGTGGGAGCTGAGGCTTTCCAAACCGATTACGGAGCTGCCAGAGGGCAAGATCGAAGTGTCGGTACTCGACCGGCAGGGGAATACTAGTCGGATCGAGCGAACGTTCTCGGTTGGAAAATGATGATGTCAGGGAAAATCGCAGACATGAAAGAGATCCAAGTGGAGCCCGAGGCTTTGTCGAAAGTGGAAAGACGAGGCGTGCGGCGCAGCCTCTTCCTGGACCGGCTACGAGAGTACCTGCGCTTCGACTCCTTCCTTTATAGAAAGATGTGCGGCATCGGCGGCGCATTGGTAGCGATCATTCTTCTCGCGTGTGGCAGGAAGAAGAAGGGACTATCAATCTTGGCCACCCTCCATCGCTCCAACTTCGCCGCGCTGTCGAACTGGATCGCGGCGACAGTTTTTCGGAAGACAGAGACACGGCATGCTACGAAAAGCTCTGCGCGCTTCGTATTTGAAAGCCACATTGCACAGGCCAGGGAAAGACTCAGGAGGGAAGCGGGAGCAGCTCCTTTTGTCGAGAATACCCACAGGCTGCTGGGCAGCCGGGTGCTGGTGCTCAAGTCCCCGAAGGCAAACGAGAAAGGGGTCATCGTCATCGACTATTCCTGGTTGTTTCCACTTCTCGCGAATCTGTATGACGTGACGCAAATGGCACAGCGGTACCATCTTGTGCTTGAGCCGAGCTGGAGCGGCTACTGCGATCTCGACATCTTGTGCTATTCGCTGTTTGACTTTCCTGTGTTCGTGCAGTCGTGCGAGCCACGGGATAGCCTCTTCTTGCAGAAAAGCTCCACGAACTTCCTTCCCGTAGCGATCGGCGCCAATTGGTGGGTGGATCACCGAATCATGCGGCCGCTTCCCGAAGTGCAGAAGGACGTGGACGTGATCAAGATCGCGAGCTGGAACCGATTCAAACGGCACGGTCCATTTTTTGCGGCGCTAGCCAGGCTGCGAAGAAAAGGCGAACGCTTGCGGGTGGTCCTGATCGGCTATTCGGGGGACTATCATCTGGACGATATCTATCGCCAGGCACGGTACTACGGCATCGGAGACCAGGTCGAGATGTACGAGCGGATCTCGCCCGAGGAGGTGAATCGGCATTTGAACCGCGCCAAGGTCAACGTCGTCTGGTCGCGGAAGGAGGGGGTTAACCGCACGAGTGTGGAAGGGTTGTTTGCGGGGGTTCCATGTGTGATGAGGGAGGGATTCAATTACGGTTACCACTATCCGCACATTAACCCGGCAACCGGCTGCTACAGCAGCGAGAGGGCGCTGCCGGAGAAACTCTTGTGGATGACCCGCAATTATCAGACATTCGCAGCCCGCGAGTGGGTCATGGCCAACATGACCTGCCAAAAGGCAACGGAGATCCTTTCGGATTCTATCCGACGGGTGGCTGTCGCGAATGGGGAAGAATGGACCCAAGGACTGGCCGCCAAAACATCCTTTCTAAGTACGATGTCTTACTGGGATGATGAGGATAAGAAGCAATTCGCGGGGGATTACGACTACCTTCGCTCTCTTCTCCGAGAGCCAGGAATACCGCGGGCTTTTCCTGCATTCGCTTGAAGACTCAGACAAGGTTAAGCTTGCAATACATACCTGGGCCAGGAGTCTGTGTGGAGACAACAATGCATCCCGATGAAACGATGATTCAGCGCGACCGCTACGCGAGGATTGCAAGTCAGTACGATCAGGCTCATACCGATGCGGAGCATGCGATGGCCCTGTCGTTTCTGCATGGAATGCTGGGGTACGTGGGAGCGGAGTCTGTTTTGGATGTGGGAGCCGGTACCGGCCGGGCGATGAGGTTCTTGCGTCAGGTCTGCCCCGATGTTCGAATCGTCGGGATTGAGCCCGTCGAGGAGCTTCGAAGAGCTGGTCATCAGAAAGGCATCCCCGTTGGCGACCTGATCGACGGGGATGGTTACAACCTGAAGTTCGCAGACGGCGAGTTCGACGTGGTCTCCGAAGTCGCAGTCTTGCATCATGTACGAGAACCTAACCGTGTCGTCACCGAGATGCTGCGCGTGGCTCGCAAGGCGGTCTTTCTTTCCGATTCAAACATGTTCGGTGGCGGGTCAGTGCCAATGCGTCTGCTGAAGCAGTTAGTCCATGCTGTCGGATTATGGGGCGTTGCCAACTACCTGAAGACGGCGGGCAGGGGCTATTCGATTACGGAAGGAGATGGGCTGTTCTACTCGTACTCCGTTTTCGACAGCATAAAGCTGATGAGGCGCCATTGCCGGTCCATACACATGGTGAATACAAGCCCTTCCGGTGCCAATCTGTATCGAACCGCCAGTCATGTGGCGGTACTCGGCATCAAAGCATGAACGGGGGAATTGAAAGGTGGAGGGGGGTGGCTCAGGTGATCGGTAAGTGGCTCAAGCGGCGGGTTCGGAAGTCCTTGGCAGCCGTTGGCTACGCGATTCGCGACGTGGGCCGCGGCGTAGGAGGCGTGGAATTACTCCACGATGCCCGTATCCTACTGGGCAGTGTCCCGGAGCCCGTCCTTTTCGACGTGGGCGCCAACATCGGTCAAACAACGCGGGCAATGCTCGATGCTTTCCGGTCGCCGCAGATACGAGCGTTCGAGCCGTCGCCGGCCACGTTCGAGACGCTCCGGCGGGCGGTAGGTGGACAGCGTGGCGTGACCGTCGAAGCCTTGGCGATGGGCGACGCGGAGGGTGTCCTGCCGTTTCACGTCACCGATGTTTACTCGGTGAACGATTCACTTCTGGCCCCGACCTGGAAGGGAGGCAAGGTCGTCGAAGTGCGTGTGGAAACGATTGACACCTATTGTCACCGTCACGGAATCGAGTCGATTAGCCTCCTGAAGATCGATGCGCAAGGATACGACCTGCGTGTCTTGAAAGGCGCGCGCCGAATGCTCGATAGTCGACATATAACGATGTATTCATGTGAAGCGAATTTTCAACGTATGTACGAGGGACAAACGACGCTGCTCGAGCTGTTGGGCTTCGCCGACGAAGTGGGCTATAAACTCGTCGGCTTTTACGAACAATCGTATGTCAAGAATCGACTCAGTTATCTCGACGCCCTTTTCATCAGCGGATGAAACCTAAAGTGGATGCTGTTGCGAGGCCGGCTATTGTGCGCATTCGTAAAGAGTGCACAGATCTAATTCGGCAAAACGGGTCCCTGGTTGATTCCGTGCCATGCTAAGTCCAAGAAAAACGAGGCCATTCGTGCGGCAATCGTGCGACGAGATAGGCCGAGCTGGGTGATTCGCATTACCTGGCCTCAAGCTCTCAGGAGAACCCTCATGCGACTGTCGATCTACACCTTCGTCAAAGATGGGCTTTACTACGACTTTCACGTGGCGGCGATGCTCAAACACCATCTGCCATTGGCGGACGAGATCATCGTCAATGAAGGCTATTCCACCGACGGGACGTACGAAGCGATCAAGGACCTGGACCCGAAGATCAAAGTACACCGCTTCGAGTGGGATCGCTCGGATCCCCTGCACTGGCATCAAAAGTTCAAGAATCAGGCGCGCAAGCTGTGCTCCGGCGACTGGTGCATCCTGCTAGACTGCGATGAGTTCATCCCGGAATGGGAGTTCGCGCGGCTCAGGGATTTTTTGACCAAAACCGATAAAGTAATCATTCCTGTGCGCTTTATTCACTTCTACGGCAACTATCGGGTATTTATCGGCCGGCCCGGTAAGATTACACCCACACTGGGCATGCGCATCCACCGGAACCTGGAGACCATCGAAGTCTGGGGCGACGGCGCCAACGTGCGACTGGGGCGCAAATTCGATCCCCCAACACCGGCGGACGAATCCTTCGAGTGTCACCACTTCGGGTGTGTGCGTAAGCCGTCCCGGCTGCGGCAGAAATGGCGTACCCAGGCCAAACAGCACAACGAGAAGAACCCCAAATGGGACTGGATGCCAAGCTTTCTCTTCGATCTTTTCCCCTATAGCTGGGAGGACCAAGATTCACTGGATAGCCTGGCAATCTACGATGGGCCGCACATCCAGGCGGTCCGCGACAACCCCGACGAATTCGTCCGCGATAGATTCAAGCTAGTTGATATCATCGCCCGCCGGCCTGACGCGGCGTTAAGTCAAGAAAGCACAACGCCTTCTTAATAAGCCTCGGGCGGGCTCGGGCGGGTGAATTCACCAATCGACTTCACCTGGAGCCATAATAGTAAATCTCAAAAGGGACTTATATGCTTCCTCAGAACCAGCAGCTGTACCAAATGAAGAATGAAGGCTCGTCACAACTGGCTAAGCGAGCGTTCACATACGGGTACCTGTGCTCATGCCCTCGCAGCGGCTCCACTTTGGTGGCCAGCCTTCTGGCCTACCACCCAGAGGTATCCACAGTCGGTGAGTTTGGAGAGCCGTTTGCCAAGAAAGCGCGTTGTACTTGCGGGTCCATGTTGGAGAGCTGCGAGCTCTGGGTGAAGTGGGAGGAACGCGCCAGGAAAGAAGGCCTGGATTTTGAAATCGGAAACGTTGGGATTGCCTTGATCAACCATGTCCAGAAATCCTATTGGGAGGATTTTTATTATCATTTGTTTCCCTCCCGGCTTTTCAACAGGGCGCGGGACGTGTTGTTCACCGCAGCTTCGCATTACCCCCAGAAAGCGAAAGAAGTAATTGCACGTTCCGTTCGCCTTGCGCAGATCTTATGTGAAATGGAAGGGACGGCCTGCTTTTTCGATAGTTCCAAAATCGCCAGCCAGGTCCGGTTCCTTTCTAAGTACTCTAATGTCTCCCTTCGAGTTATTGGCCTTGTAAGGGATGGCCGGGCTACGATGTGCTCTTTGATGGAAAAGCTAGGAAAGACTAAAGAGGAGGCAGTACGGGACTGGCTGTGGTGGAATCGCACAATTGAGCGAACAATTGCACATTATGCCAACCCCGCAACTGTGTTTCGGTTGAGGCTAGAAGACCTGTGCCGAAACCCTTCGGGAGTAATGGATGCATTGTGCCAGTTTCTTGGACTCAATCCCATTGGGTCGTTCGATTACCGGAACAAGAGTAAGTATCATGTACTGGGAAACCCAACACGGCACCAGTTTAACGGTGAGCTTCGCCTCGACGAAAGCTGGAAGACAAAACTAACACGCGAGTCACTAGACTACTTCAGGAGGCACGCAGGCAAGATGAACCGTCATTACGGTTACGAGGATTAACAATCGCGTTTATAGCACCATGACCGGGGCACACATCAGAGCCAAATCGTTTGGAAGGGTCCATGAAAACAGCAGTAAAGTACCTGGCCGTTACACTCGTCCTTGTGGTCACGTTGACAGCCTGCCCACAAGACGCGAAGCTTGAACGAGACCAGGCCCTTTCCATCATTCGAAAGCTTGGCGGCAAGGTCGAAGTCGACGCCAAGGATCCGTCCAAGCCGGTGGTGAGCGTGAGCCTCGGCTCAACCAAAGTCGCGGACCAGGATCTGGAGCATCTCAAGGGGCTAACGCATCTCCAGAAGCTGGACCTGAGTGTGACCCACGTTACCGACAAAGGTCTCGATCGCCTGAAAGGATTGGGCAGCCTGCGAGTCCTGTCTCTGACTCGTACTTCGATCACCGATAAGGGACTGGAAGCGCTCGCAGGATTGACCAATCTGCGCATTCTGAATCTTGCGGCAACCCAGGTCACCGACGCCGGGCTGGCTCATCTGAAAGGGCTCACGAACCTCGAAGGCCTTTACCTATACAACATGAAGATCACCGGGGCAGGGCTGGAGCACATTGCCGGGTTAGCCAATTTACGCCTGCTGAATATTGGCCGCAACAAGCAGTTGACGGATGACGGGCTGAAAAACCTGCAGGGACTGACCGGCTTGCAAACGTTGTTCATTCGCGATTGTCCAATCACGAATGCCGGCATGGCGCACCTCAAAGGGCTCGTCAACTTGAAGTTCCTGGAGATGGGCAATACCAAGGTGACCGATGGGGGCATGAAATACCTCGAAGGCTTCACCAAGCTGGAGCGTTTGGAGCTTTACGGCTGCAATGTAAGGGCGGCCGGAATGGAAAGCCTTCGAGGGTTTACCAGGCTCAAGGAGCTCGACCTGGAGGGTGTGAAAATCACCAACAAGGGCCTGGCTCATCTTCAAGCGTTGAAGAACCTCGAAATGCTTTTGTTGGCCGACTGCCGGATCACCGACGACGGCCTTGCATACCTCGAAGGAATGACGCAGCTCAAAATCCTGACATTAAGGATTCACGGGGATATTACGGATAAGGGGTTAATGCACCTTCGGGGGCTGAAGAAGCTCAGGTCTCTCGACCTCGACGACACGCAGGTCGGCGATAACTGTGTGGAAGCTCTGAAAGGATTGGCCAGCCTGAGGAGGCTCCAGGTGAGGCGCACGAAAGTTACGCGGCGCGGCGAATACGCATTGAAGAAGGCCATGCCCAACCTTGGCATTCAACGATGACTCAGCCCGAGTATAGCAGATTTAGGCGCGTTCCGCTGTATGGTGACCGTGGTAGTGTTTTGCCACTGCCGGGGCGTGCCCAAATGAGCGTTCATGGCTTCCCTTTGCGCTCGGTGGTTCGGTTACTGCGTCCGCAGCAGTGGACGAAGAACGTCTTCGTCCTCTTCCCGCTGGTGTTCAGCGAATCGCTGCTTGACCTGGAGGCCCTCCGCCTGGCGCTGCTCGCGATGCTGCTGTTCTCGCTCCTCTCCAGTGCGGTGTACGTGGTCAATGACATCCTCGATCGGGAAGCAGACCTTCGGCATCCGCGCAAGCGCCTGCGGCCCATCGCCTCGGGTGAGGTGTCGGTTGCGGCCGGCTGGGTGCTGGCAGGGTTGCTCATCCTCGCCGTGGTGTGTGGCACGCTGTTGTGGCTGCCGGCGACGTTTCTGGTCTATGCCGGCCTGTTCGCCGCTAACAGCTTGCTGTATTGCGTCTACCTCAAGCACAAGGTGATCGCCGACGTGATGGGAATTGCCACCGGCTTTATCCTGCGTATCCTCGCCGGCAGTGCCGCCATCGCCGTGCCCTCTTCGTCGTGGATCCTCGTGTGTGGCTTCGCGCTGGCGCTGGTGCTGGGCTTCGGCAAACGGCGGAGCGAGCTGGTCAACCTGGGTCACAATACGGGACACCGCGCCACGCTGGAGAGCTATGACGTTCCCAAGGTCGATACTCTGCTGGGCATCTCGGCGGCGATCGCCCTGCTGGCCTACATGCTCTACACCGTGGCTCCGGAGACGGTGCGCCGGCATCGCACCGAGAACCTGATCCTGACCGTCCCGCTGGTCGCGTACGGCCTGTTTCGCTATCTGTTCAAGGCTCAGGAGGGCAATGGGGACGGGCCAACCGAGATGCTGATGCGCGACTGGGTCTTTCCCGCGATCGGTGTCCTCTGGATCCTGCTCGTGGCTGGCATCCTGTACTGGCGCTGAATGAGGCCCCGTTCAGCTATCCCTGACCCGCAAGCCGACTCACCGAATGACCGAGCCAATGCCACTGGCCGTCTTCGATCTCGACGGTACGCTGGTGCGCGGGGACACGTTGCTGCCGTTCCTGAGCAGCTACGCCCGCCGGCAGTGGCGATTGGGGCCGTTCGTCCGCTTGCCATTCGAGCTTGCCGCCTACGGTGTGGGGCTGATGTCCGCGCGCACGGCCAAGGAGCGGGTGTTGCGGGCGTTTGTCGCGGGACAGTCCCTGGCCGATCTGCAGGCCCACGCCGATTGGTTTGCTGAGCATTGGGCGCATCGGCGCTGGCAACCGGAGATCGTCGCCCGGCTGGGCGAGCACCAGGCCCGTAAGCATCGCGTGATCTTGCTATCGGCCAGCCCCGATCTATATGTCCCGGTTTTGGCCAGGCGGCTGGGGATCCACGAGGTGATTTGCACGCGGGTCGCCAGTGAGGACGGCATTTGCTCGGGACGGATCGTCGGCCCCAATTGCAAGGGGCCGGCGAAGGTGGCGGCCTTGACCGCGTATCTCGGGGGCGCGCCGTTGCCTCCCGGCTCCACGGCGTACGGCGACAGCAAGAGTGATCTGCCTCTGCTTCGGCTGGTCAAGTTTGGCTTCTTGTGCAAGCGCGGCCAGTTGCGAGCGATCATCGGCCAGACCGGTCCCGGAAGTTTGCGATGAGGAATCGTCGGCAGCTGGCCGGGGTCATCAAAAAGCTCGTGATTTGCCGAAGGAGATCAAAATGGGCGCTACAAGCGGACCCAAACACATTGTCGCCCTGGACGGCCTCCGCGGATTTGCGGTCCTGCTCGTAATCTACGCTCACGCCGGCGGTCCTTTCATCCGTGGTGGCAATATCGGCGTCGACATATTCTTCGTGCTTAGCGGATACCTCATCACCTCCATCCTGCTTGCCGAGCACGACCGTCACGGCTCGATAGGTTTTCGCAACTTTTACGCGAGACGATTCCTGCGGCTAGTGCCATGCCTTTGGCTGGTTGTGGCGTCCCGCGCGGCATTCGTCTGGCTAACGGGTGGATCGGAGAGTACGGCAACCGCTGCGGTCTTGGCCCTCACATATACCATGAATCTGGGGCGGATGTTTAGCGACGGGGGCGCGCTGGGGCACACTTGGTCGCTGGCTATCGAGGAACAGTACTACCTCATCTGGCCGGTAATGGTGCTGATACTCGCTCGATCCGGCCTGTCGAGAAGGGGGCAAGGGCGAGCATTCTTCTTGGCGGCCTTGGCGGTTGCCGGCTACCGGTTTGCTATGTCAGGCGTGTATACCCCGTCGCGAATTTACTTCGGCCTCGACACCCATTGCGATGGGCTGCTGGTCGGCTCGGGACTGGCGTGTCTCAGGGGTACAACGTTCTCTCGCGCCCGATTTGTCTTGATACCGACGGCA
>Ga0207002_1056_pt1 | contig 21943 bp, 13 predicted proteins | sample Alteio_BWMinCont_88_FD_153473 | JGI IMG/M metagenome (GOLD analysis project Ga0207002, IMG submission 153473) | Enriched cells from forest soil in Barre Woods Harvard Forest LTER site, Petersham, Massachusetts, United States -... | ecosystem: Environmental > Terrestrial > Soil > Temperate forest >...
CATCGCCTATATTATTTCGTCAATTCTAATCGTTTACTTATCGTTCTACGTTTTTAATCGTAATATATTTGCCGGGAATTTACTTTTATTATTATTTATATTGGCAGCAGTTTATTTTGAAGGCAAAGATTTAAAAGCTATATTTAGTAGATGATGAACATCAGGATTATTAACAGGTCAAAAAACGTTTTGCCCGCTTATGAAACGCTGCATGCGGCGGGAATGGACCTTCGGGCTGACATTGAAGGCACGATAGTTCTTCAACCAATGGAGCGTAAACTGGTCCCGACTGGCTTGCATATCGAACTACCGGAGGGTTTTGAAGCGCAGATACGTCCGCGGAGCGGCCTGGCTTTTAAATATGGCATAGGGATCGTTAATTCGCCGGGTACAATTGATGCGGATTATCGCGGTGAAATTAAAGTGCTGCTGATAAATTTCTCTGACAAGGTATTTGAGATCAATAGCGGCGACAGGATAGGTCAAATGATTATTGCCCGGCACGAAAAAGTAACGTGGGGACAAGTTGATGTATTAAACGAAACTACAAGGGGCGTGGGCGGTTACGGTCATACAGGGCTTGGGTAATAAGAGGGATTTTAGATTTACGAATTACGAATTTGGAATTGAGATTTTAGAGCCAAGAATCAAGAACCAAGACAAAAGCATAGAAACTAGAACTTTTGCGCGTAACTAATGAACAGTGATAGGATATGAAATATAAAAAATTTATGTGCGGAATGGCAAAAGACAATATAGCAATACGCCGTAATTCCTCAGTTATGGATACTGGCCTTCGATTGTTGACTCCTTTCGCTAGTATACTTCCTGTCTTGACTCTTGGCTCTTGGTTCTTGATTCTTTCCAGTCCTGCTTTTGCACAAAACAAAAATCAAAGTGTTACGCACGGAACAGTTGCCGGTAAACCTATGACTGATACGGATAGCGCGATGGTGAGACAGCTTTTCTTTTCGGCTATCCGCGAAAAAACAATTGAAAATAACAGCCTGGCTGCCGAGTTTTTTGATAAAGTAATACAAATTGATCCCGCCAATGACGCTTCTTTGTTTGAGCTTGCCAATCTTAAAAAGTTAAAAAATGACTACGATAGCGCCCAGGCATTATTAGAAAGGGCTGTAACAGTTAACCCCGATAATGAATGGTATTGGGTTGCTTTGGCTGATTGTTACGAAAAAACCAACGATTTCACTAAGCTTGAAAATGTATTTAATGAACTAACAAGGATCAATCCGGATAAGCCCGACTATTATTTTGACGAGGCAAATGCTTATTTCTATCAAAAAAAATATGACGAAGCTTTGCAGGTTTACGATAAATTGGAGCAATTGATAGGGCCGACTGACGATATACTTGCCAACCGCCAAAAAATTTATCTTAAACAGGGTAAGGTTGACCTTGCAGCGCATCAGCTCGAACAAATGATCACCGATAACCCGGCACAAATAAAATATTACTTGTTCCTGGCCGAACTTTATAGTGCCAATAACTTTAGTGATAAGGCGCTTAAAGTGCTGCTAACAGCCGAAAAGGTCAATGCAAATAATGGCTTGGTTCATTTGGCGCTTGCGGATATTTACCGTGATAAAAAAGACTATGAAGCGAGTTTTAATCAACTCACAATAGCTTTTGCTATCCCTGAAGTGGATATTGACCAAAAAATAAAAATCATAGGTGGCTATTTGCCAAAATTCCCCGATCCTAATGCTAAAGCCAGCGCGCTTGAGTTAAGCCGGATACTTGCCGTTGCCCACCCCGGGGATGCTAAAGCCTACGCCGTATACGGCGATATGCTGCTGCAAAATGACCGGCTGAAAGAAGCTAAAGCTATGTACCAAAAATCAGTGATGCTTAATAACCAGGTATATGATGTACAGGAGCAATTAGTTAGGATTGAAATAGGTGACAACGATTTGGACGGGGCTACTAAGGATGGCGAAAACGCATTATCATTTTTCCCTAACCAGGCATGGATGAATTACCTGGTAGGCGTTGCCTGGCTGCAGAAAAAAGATTACCATAAAGCTATATCGTATATTAAAAACGCGACTTCATTAGAATTCCAGGATAAGGATTTACTTTCGCAAAGTTATTCAGCATTGGGAGATTGTTATCATGATTTAAATGATACTAAGAACTCGGACGACGCCTATGATAAAGCGTTAACCCATAACGCGGATAACGTTTTTACTTTAAACAATTATGCATATTATTTATCGTTGAGAGGTGAGCAATTGGCCAAGGCGGCAACAATGTCAAAACGCTCCAATGAACTACAGCCTAATAATGCATCATTTGAGGATACCTATGCGTGGATATTATTTAAACAAAAAGACTATGCCGGTGCTAAGGTATGGATCGAAAAAGCTTTGGCTGATGATAAAACCAACAGCGCAGTAAAATCCGAGCATTATGGTGATATTATGTTTTATCTTGGTGATATCGGCGCCGCTGTCGAGAATTGGAAAAAAGCTAAAGCAAACGGCGATCAGTCCCCGGTTTTAGAAAGAAAAATAAATGAAAGAAAGTACATCGAATAAAGCCGCATATAGCGATGGGTTTCATACCTATCGCTATATGTGGCTAATTGCAATTTGTTTCCTGCCGCTCATGTTTAGCTGTAAAGCCAGGAAACAGCTTGTAGCGAAACAGGTTCCCATAGACAGTACCATTAAACCAGTTGATGATAAAAAAATTAAACTTGATGCCATACACGCCGGACAAACCATCTTTAATGCATTTTCGGGTAAAGCGCGCGCCATGTTGGATATTAACGGAAACGCTAATGACGTTACATTAAATATACGAATTAAGAGGGACCAAAAAATATGGATTTCAATTACCGCCATTGCAGGTATCGAGGCTGCGAGGGTATTAATTACTCCGGATAGCATAATGATCATTAATCGTCTGCAAAGTGTTTATATAAAACAGCCGTTCAGCTATATCAATACATTTTCTGGTAATCAGGTTAATTATAAAACAATCGAGTCGTTATTAATTGGTAATGCGATACCCGAACTGTTAAATGAAAATGCTGATTTACAAACCACCCCCGACAGCATTGTATTAACCGGTAATTTACAGGACCTGGTTTATAAACTAATAATTGGTCCAGGTATGCGGGTTAAACAAACTAATATTAGTGATCAAAATGCAGGTCAGTCGTTACAGGTAATTAATAATACATTTATCCAGGCAGGCGCCAGGGTGCTTCCCTCGCAAATAGAAATTACATCAATAGCAAAAGATAAAAAAATACAAGTTAATTTGCATTATATTAAGTCAGAGTTTGAACAGCAGCTGGAATATCCTTTTAATATCCCGGCAAGGTACAAAGAGTCGAATTAGTTTTTTCTGTAAGGTTGAAATGTTGGAAAGTTGGAATGTTGTTTGAACCCGTTTTGGAACATCTTTAGCTAATTCAACCTTACAACCTTTCAACTTTACAACATTTCAACAAAAAAGATGAAATTTTTAAAAATATTATTTTTTCTGATCTGTGCTTTTTCGGCATTGTCAGTGCGCGCGCAAAGCAGTACCGAACTAAAGCATCAGCGCGACATATTAACGCAGGAGTTGGATCAGCTTAACCACGAATACGAAGAAACAGCAAATAGTAAAAAAGCCACTTTAAAACAGCTGAATTTATTAAAACAACAGATTAGTCTTCGCGAAGAAAAGATCAACAACATAAATTCAGAGGTAAGGAACCTTGATAACCAGATATCAGAAAGCAATAATTTTGTACATAACCTGCAAAACCAATTAGATCAGTTAAAAAAAGAGTATGCAGCGATGGTCCTCTTTACCTATCGTAACCAAAGCGCCTACAATAAACTGATGTTTATTTTTGCCGCAAAAGACTTTAACCAGGCTTATAAACGTTTAAAGTATTTACAGCAAATAGGTACTTATCGTGAACGGCAGGCTAGTTATATCCAGGAAACGCAAACAGCATTACATTTTAAGATCAACGAGCTGGATAAAAATAAAAAGGAAAAAAGCAGTTTACTGTTAGACCAGGAAAAAGAGAAAGAAACGCTTGGCAAGGAAAAAAACAGCCAGGTGAAGGTTGTAGCCGATCTGTCAAAGCACGAAGGGCAGTTAAAGCAGCAGCAACAGGATGTACAAAGAAAAATAACGAAAACAAATAAGCAAATTAACGCGGCCATACGCCGGGAAATTGAAGAAGCGAGGCGTAAAGCTGAAGAGGAAGCAAGAGCTGAACAAAAAGCCGCCGAAGCAAAGGCTAAAGCCGAGAACAAGGAAATTATTCCGGTTCCAAAAACCAGGTTAATTACAAAAAGCTCAACTACCAGCGAGGTTTTAAACGCTACTCCCGAGGCAGCTAAACTATCAAACGACTTTTTGGGTAACAGGGGATCTTTGCCATGGCCGGTTGCAAACGGAAGTATTGAACAGGGATTTGGTATATATTATGATAATGAAGGTATTAAAAATGAAAGCTTAGGCTGGGATATCAGGACAAATGCAGGCGCTTCAATAAGGGCGGTGTTCCAGGGAGAAGTAAAAAGTATTTCAAATATAAGCGGCACATTTTTGATCGTTATACAACACGGCGAGTATTTTACAGCTTACTCAAATCTTAAATCGTATAGTGTAAGGGAAGGGCAGAAAGTAAGCACAAAACAAACAATCGGAACAGTGGCCACCGATTCGTCAACAGGTGAAGCTATAGTGAATTTTGCCTTATATAAAGGAACTACACCGGTTAACCCTAAAATTTGGCTTGCGCCGAATTAGTTTTGAACTTTATACTATTTTAATTGTCTATATTTGCAGGCTAATAAATTTGTGGACAAAAATTAATAAAACGGTATGCATAGTTTTGTTCTTTTATTTTTTGGCAACCTTTTTTCTTCAGACATGATAATAATTGTGTTTGTTGCTTTAATACTTTTTGGCGGCGAAAAGCTTCCCGAAATCGCCCGCGGGCTTGGTAAGGGGATACGTGACTTCAAAGACGCTTCGGAAGGGATAAAACGCGAAATCAATGATCATATAAACAGTTTAGAGGAAAAAAAGACGGAAACAGCGCTTAATAACCAGGCTGCGGCCGCGCAGAATCAGCTATCTGCTAACGCCGATCCTTTGGTTCAAAGCCGCCCGCCTGTTGAAAATACTATCCCGGTAAGTGAAAATCATTTTACCGCAAATGAAGACACGGTAACCGAAAGTCATGCTGAGGAGATGCATGCCGGACCTGTTAAACACAACCACGCTGACGTTTCGCATACAGATGCCGGAACAACAACAAATGAACAAATTAAGAATACATAAAATTATTAATCATATATAAAAATTATAAATTATGGGACTTATAGAGCCATGGCATATTCTGATTATCGTCTTTGCACTATTGCTGTTTTTTGGTGGTAAAAAAATTCCTGAGCTAATGAAAGGTTTGGGCAAAGGCATGAAAGAATTCAAAGATGCACAAAACGGTGAGAGCAGCAGTACGCCAACTAATACAAATACCAATACAACGACCGGCACCGACGAAAAACCAAGGGTTTAGTGTTAGTGATTAGAGGTTGGAGATTAGTGATTAGGAGAGTTGCGGCTTTTTCTAACCTCTGACCTCCAATTTCTCATCAGCGATCAGAGGTTAGAGATCAGTTGACTTACAACTTTTTCTAATCTCTAACATCCAATCGCTAATCTCCAATTTCTCATAAATTCAACCGATAAGTTTTTTATTTTAGGCCCATGACTAAGTCGTATACCTCTTTAAATGAAATAAAGAGTGAGATTGCAGATGGGAAAATCACAGTTGAAAAACTTGTAAGGGGCTATTTGAATAAAATTTCGGCTAATGCCCATTTAAATGCTTTTAACGAAGTATTTGAACAGGAAGCCCTGATTTGCGCGCAAAATGTTGATTCACGTATAAAATCGGGAATTGCCGGTAAACTTGCCGGTATGGTTATTGCCATCAAAGATAACATCTGTTATAAAGGGCATAAGGTAAGTGCATCTTCAAAAATTCTAAAGAACTTCAGTTCTGTTTACTCATCCACAATCGTCGAACGCTTAATTGCCGACGACGCTGTTATTATTGGCCGTTGTAATTGCGATGAGTTTGCTATGGGCGCGGCTAATGAAAATTCATATTTTGGCCCTGTAAAAAACTATGCCGATGAAACCAGGGTATCGGGCGGGTCATCAGGCGGCGCTGCGGTGGCTGTGCAGGCCGGCATGTGCCACGCGGCATTGGGCACCGATACAGGCGGCTCGGTACGGCAGCCGGCGTCATTTTGCGGATTGATAGGGCTGAAACCAACTTATGGCCGTATTTCAAGGCACGGTATAATTGCCTATGCTTCGTCGTTCGACCAGGTTGGGCCAATTACCCGGTCCGTTGAAGATGCAGCCCTTTTATTAGAAGTTATGGCAGGGCCTGACGAATATGACAGCACACTGGCTAATATAGCGGTTCCATCATTCAGCAATAATATCCAGCCCCCCACGCCTAAAAAAATAGCTTATTTACAAGAGGCATTATCAAGCCCTGGTGTGGATGATGATGTAAAAAGCAACCTCATAAAATATATAGAAAAATTGCGCGCCGAAGGGCATGTTGTTAAACCTATTGCCTTTGAATACCTTGATTATTTAGTACCTGCTTATTACATTTTAGCCATGGCCGAAGCATCATCAAATCTTTCAAGGTATGATGGAGTACATTATGGCTATCGCAGCCCTGCCGCAGCCGATTTAATATCTACCTATAAACGTTCACGATCAGAGGGGTTTGGTAAAGAGGTTAAACGCCGTATCATGCTGGGTACATTTGTATTGAGCGCAGGATATTATGATGCCTATTTCGCTAAGGCACAAAAAGTGCGCAGGCTGATCCGGGAAAAAACCGATGCAATTTTAAAGGAGTATGATTTTATCCTTCTTCCTACAGCTCCCGAACCCGCTTTTGCTATCGGAAAAGCTGAAAAAGATCCGGTAGTAACGTATCTTTCTGATATTTTTACCGTACAAGCATCATTAACAGGTGCTCCGGCTATTTCTTTACCCACAGGCAATAACAATAAAGGATTACCGTTAGGACTACAATTGTTAACAAGGAATTTTGAAGAACAGGAATTGTTAAATTTTTCTAAATATTTCCTTGAACTATAAAAAAATTATAAATTAGTAAAATATTGATTTGAGTAGTACCCCCTGGTTAAACCCCATAAAATGAAGAGATCATTTACTTTAATTATCTGTTTATTATCATTACAAATTGTTAAAGCCGCCACTTATTTCGTTCCATCGGTAATACCTTTAACACGGCAAGCAGGGCAATCAGATACAATTATTCTTCCGGTAATCAATCAGCCGCCTCCTCTAACAAGTCAAAGTAACGTATTTAAACGCCGCCTGGATTCTTTAAAAAAAGATGTGCCATTGGACTATAATGAATATGTACAAAGCTATATTGATTTATACTCCCATAACCGCGAGGAAATGGGCCATGTTATAGGATTGACCAAATATTACTTTCCAATTTATGAAAAAGCATTCAGGGACGCAGGTATCCCCGATGAAATAAAATACTTGTCCATAGTTGAATCAAAGCTCGACCCTTATGCAGTTTCCCGGGTTGGGGCAACCGGCCCCTGGCAGTTTATGTTTACAACGGCAAGGCTGTACCACTTAAACATGGACGATTATGTTGATGAGCGGCTTGACCCTGTTCAAGCCAGTTATGCCGCCGCCGCTTACTTAAAAAGCGCCTACCAGGAGTTTGGCGACTGGCTGCTGGCCATTGCCTCATACAATTGCGGCGAAAGCAACGTTCAACATGCGATTGAAAAGGCCGGAACCAATGATTTTTGGTCGATACGCCCTTATTTACCTGTCGAAACCAGGGGTTATGTGCCGGCATTTATTGCTGTTACTTATGTTATGAATTACTACAATAAGCATAACATAGTAGCCCAGGCCTGTGATTTTTCGTTAAAAACAGATACCGTTTTGGTAAATAAATACGTTTCGCTAAGCAGCATTGCACAGGTGCTGAATATAGATGTAAAGGAATTGGCCATTTTAAACCCGGCTTATATAAGACAGATCATAAATGGAACCAGCAATGCCTCGCGCAGACTGGTGATCCCGCAAATTGCTAAAGAAAAATATGGCGCCTTATATGACGCCTTAAATCACTCAAATGTGGTTGAAACAAAGCCGCAGGTAGCGTACGCCTCATACCATGAAAATAAAGTTGAAATAAATCCATCATATCATAAAGTACGAAGAGGGGAAACGCTAAGTGATATTGCCGACACTTACGGCATTGAATTGCAGGACCTTAAAGACTGGAACCACTTGACCGGCAATAAAGCTGCGGTTGGCCGGAAACTGAAACTTAGCGAAACACCTGACGAGCCGGAGGACAAGCCATTAGCTAAACACAACGAAAGTTATATAACTTATAAAGTTAAAAGAGGAGATACACTTAGCGGAATAGCGGCCAAATTTGACGGAACTTCTGTTGAAAAGATCAAGTCGTTAAACGGGTTGAAAAAAGGTCAGCTGCAACCTGGTATGACGATCAGAATCAATAAAGGTTAGAACAATTTCGGATTTCGGATGTTCGATTTCGGAATTGAAAGAAAGTCTCCCCTACCGGGGGAGATTTAGAGGGGGCTGGATGTTCGATTTCGGAATTGAAAGAAGGTCTCCCCTACTGGCGGAGATTTACAGGGGGCTCGATGTTCGATTTCGGACTTGAAAAAAGTCTACTCTCCATAGGGGTCCCTGGAAGCAGATTTAGATGGGGCCGAATGTTTAATTTACGATTAAACCTTTTACCTTTCGCCTTTCACCTTTTCCTTCATCTTTCGGCCGAAAAGAATCGTAATTTTGAGTACTTGAAATTGAGAAGATGAACAGACCTCCCCGTAACCAGGATGCATTAAATTACCATTCAAAAGGCCGCCCCGGCAAAATACAGGTAGTGCCTACAAAACCCACCAATTCGCAGCGCGATTTAAGTATGGCTTATTCGCCCGGAGTTGCCGAACCCTGCTTGCAGATTGCCGATAATGTGGATGATGTATATAAATATACTGCCAAAGGCAACCTCGTTGGTGTTATCACCAATGGCACTGCCGTACTTGGGCTGGGAAATATCGGCCCCGAGGCAAGCAAGCCGGTGATGGAAGGAAAGGGCCTTTTGTTTAAAATTTATGCCGATATTGATGTCTTTGATCTTGAAGTTAATGCAAAAACCGTAGACGAGTTTGTGAATATTGTCAGAGCGCTCGAACCTACTTTCGGCGGTATTAATCTCGAAGATATATCTGCCCCAACCTGCTTCGAAATTGAACGCAGGTTAAAAGCCGAAATGAAAATACCGGTAATGCACGATGACCAGCATGGAACCGCCATCATATCAGGCGCTGCATTAATAAATGCCTGCGAAATACAAGGTAAAAAGCTGGATAGGATAAAAATGGTTATTAACGGAGCTGGCGCCGCCGCTGTTTCATGCTCAAAAATGTACCTGGCATTAGGGGTAAAAAAAGAAAACCTGGTAATGTTTGATATCAACGGGTTAATAACTCCTGAACGTAACGATCTTGATGAAATCAGGATGGCATTTGCTACCACACGCAAGGACTCGGGGACACTTTTGGAGGCAATGAAAAATGCCGATGTATTTGTTGGCCTTTCGGCAGGTAACGTGGTTACTCCTGTTATGCTGCGCGCCATGGCTAAAAACCCGGTTGTTTTTGCAATGGCTAACCCTCATCCGGAAATTGCTTACGACGTTGCCGTAGATGCGCGCAAAGATATTATAATGGCTACCGGCCGTTCTGATTTTCCAAACCAGGTAAACAACGTACTCGGCTTTCCGTACATTTTCAGGGGCGCGCTTGATGTGCGGGCAACTGCCATCAATGAACCAATGAAGATTGCGGCTGTAAAAGCTATTGCCGAAATGGCTAAAAAGCCGATCCCCGAAGCAGTTAACCTCGCCTATAATACCACTAACCTTAAGTTTGGCCGAGACTATATCATCCCAAAACCTATGGACCCCCGCCTGATTACCGAGGTTTCATCAGCAGTTGCCAGGGCAGCTATCGACTCCGGCGTTGCACGTAAAATTATAACAGACTGGGACACCTACAGAGAAGAACTTCGGGTAAGAGTAGGTATAAATGATAAATTATTGCGCAATCTTACTAATAAGGCCAGGCAAAATCCAAAACGGATAGTTTTTGCGGAAGCAGATACCTATAAAATTTTAAGGGCAGCCCAGATTGTTAAGGAGGAGGGCATCGCCACTCCGATTTTCCTGGGTAATATAGATAAGATAAAGCAAATAATGAGGGAATATGATATTGACCTGGGCGATGTGCATATCATAGATCCAAAGGAACATTGCGAACGCATAGATGAATATGCAGATTATTTGTATAATAAACGCCAGCGGAGGGGGGTTACTTTATTTGAGTCGAGAAAATTATTAAGCGACCGGAATTATTACGGCGCATGTATGGTACAGTTTGGAGAGGCAGACGCCCTGATCTCTGGTTTAACAAAGGACTATGTAACTACAATTAAACCGGCATTGCAGATTATCGGAACAGATGAAGGTGTAAGACGGGTAGCGGGTATGTATATGATGATAACCAAAAAAGGGCCAATATTTTTTGGAGATACTACTGTAAATGTTAATCCTTCAGTTCAGGACCTGGTTGATATCACCGTATTGATAGAGCATTCGGTAAGGCAATTCAATATAAAACCAAGGGTTGCTATACTATCATATTCAAACTTTGGATCGAATGAGGGCATTATTCCTGAGAAAACAAGGGAAGCTGTACGCATACTTCACGAAAAATATCCCGATATGGTAATTGATGGGGATATGCAGGCCAATTTTGCTTTAAATTCTGATCTGCTTGCTGATAATTTTCCTTTTTCCACTTTAATAGGAAAGCCGGCAAATACACTGATCTTTCCAAATCTTGAGTCGGGTAACATTGCCTATAAATTGTTGCAGGAAATGGGCGGGGCCGAGGCTGTCGGGCCTATATTGCTGGGGTTAAAAAAACCGGTGCACGTATTACAATTAGGCAGTTCGGTTAGGGAAATTGTAAATATGATAACCATAGCGGTTGTTGATGCACAGGAAAAGGAAGCTGAAGAAAAAGGTGAAAGGGAAAAGGTGAAAGGCGAAAAGTAAGACAAAAACTTAAAGAAAACCTTTTAGCTTTCGCCTTTTCGCTCCCACCTAAAAATAAAGAAATATGTACGCTTATATCGATGGTAAATTAGTTTTTAAAAGCGCCGCTTTTGTAGTGATCGATGCCGGAGGGGTTGGATACCACATCAATATTTCATTAAATACCTATTCGCGGCTTGGCAGCTCCGAACGATGTAAACTATTTACCTGGTTGCACGTAAAAGAAGATGCACATACTTTATATGGTTTTGCTGATGAGGGGGAGCGCCGCCTGTTTTTACATCTGATATCAATATCCGGCATAGGCCCCAATACGGGCCGGATGATGCTTTCATCGATTACACCCGAAGAGATTCAAAATGCAATCATTTCAGGTAACGTTTCCTTGATACAACGCATAAAAGGGATAGGCCCCAAGTCGGCGCAACGTATAATATTGGAGCTGCAGGATAAACTGCGTAAAGAGGGTTCTGATACATTGAGCGCCTCTCCGCTAAATAAAACTGCTAAAGACGAAGCACTTTCTGCTTTAGTTATGCTGGGCTTTGCACGTAGCGCCGCTGAGAAGGTACTTGAGCAGGAAATAAATAAAAATAATGCTGACTTAACAGTTGAACAACTGATAAAATCTGCATTAAAAAGTTTATAATTACGAATAATTTTGCTGACACTTGATTAAGATTTTTACCTGGAAACTTGCATGTATTTTATTGATTTCTGCATTTTGCGGGTTAGAAGTTGCTTTTGCCCAGCAACAGCCAACTGGTGTAAAAAAGGACTCACTTAAGGTTAGGGTTCCTATTAATATTAAAGAGTCTAATAATTTCCGGTTACGAGAGGGGATATTTGATACTGACACGCTTAACCTGGTTCGCACTATTGAATACGACCCGATTACCAGCATGTATATCCTTTATGAACGTGTTGGTAACTTGTTATACCGGCCGCCGCAGTACCTTACTTTTGCTGAATATTTAGCATTAATAGTGAGGGAAAATGAGCGTAATAACTTTAAAAAGCTCTCGGATGATTATGCCTATCAATCACAGCAACCGGGGTTTATACCACGGATAAAAATACGCAGCCAAACTTTTGAACAGATATTCGGCGGTCCGAATATCGATATCAAGCCACAGGGCTCGGCTGAAGCGATCATGTCCGGGCAACTGAATCAAAATCAAAACCCGCTTTTCAATACCCAGCAACGCAACCAGTTTAATTTTAACTTCAACGAAAAGATACAATTAAATGTAACAGGCACAATTGGTGATAAATTAAAAATTACAACTAACTACAATACCGACGCCCAGTTTCAGTTCGAAAACCAGATAAAAGTTGATTATACCGGGCATCCGGACGAGATTGTCCAAAAATTAGAACTCGGCACAGTAAGTATGACTTTACCTACTACCCTGATAACAGGCAGCCAGGCGCTGTTTGGTGTGAAAGCCAAATTGAAGTTTGGCAACCTGGATGTAACCACTATTTTGGCGCAGCAACGCTCAAAATCACAAACCATTACTATTACCAACGGCTCACAGCAAGGGACATTTAAACTCACAGCCGCCAACTACGATGCTAATAAGCACTTCTTTTTATCACAGTTTTTCCGTAATAATTATAATCACGCGCTTGCTAATATTCCCATTATAAGCTCAAATATCAATATCACAAAAATTGAAGTTTGGACAACAAACAGGATAAACAGTACGACAGGATCAAGGGACATCCTGGGGTTTTTGGACCTGGGCGAAAACAAGCCATATAATACTACCCTCGTGAAGGGCGGGCCTGGTTTTTCAGGTTTGCCCGCCGGCTTTCAGGGGCCTGGTTTTCCACAGCAATCAAATTCTTTGCTTCGGGGCCTTCCTGCAAATGCGCGGTTGACCAACGATCCTCAGAATACTATAGCAACGTATTTCGCCAATACCGGCGGTGCAGACAACTATGCCAAATTAACTTATGCGCGCTTGTTAACCAGTAAAGAGTACACCCTTAATCCGCAACTTGGCTATATTTCGTTAAACTACCCGCTTAACAACGACGAGGTGCTTGCAGTAGCTTACCAATATACTTATAATGGCCAGCAATACCAGGTGGGGGAGTTCTCTACCGATTTACCGGTTAACCAAACCACTGCTAAAGTGTTATATGTAAAACTGCTAAAAAATGAATTATTAAAGACCAACCTGCCAACCTGGAACCTGATGATGAAAAATATTTATTCATTGAACGCATACCAGATCAGCCCTACCAATTTTAAACTGACAATATCGCGGCTGGATGATAAATCAGGTTTTCAAAAACCAGTAATGGAGGAAGGGCAGAATACTAAAAGCAAGCTTTGGATACAACTAACCGACCTGGATAACCTTGACCAGCAACAACAAAAGCAGCCCGATGGTTATTTTGATTACCTTGAAGGAATAACTATCAATTCGCAAAACGGAGTCGTTATTTTCCCGGTACTTGAACCATTTGGCGCCGATCTGGCTAAGCAGTTTCTTCCCGGTGAACAAGACCTGGTGAGCCGCTACGTTTATCAGCCGCTGTACGATTCGACCCAAACCACTGCGCAATTACTTTTTCCGAATTTAAACAGGTACACCATCTCCGGCACTTATACCGCGACGGGTGGGTCGGTATACCAGTTAAACGCTGTCAATATACCGCAGGGTTCGGTAATAGTAAACGCAGGAACATTGACATTGAAGGAAGGAGCAGATTATACAATCGATTATACCGCGGGCACCATTCGTATCCTTAACCAGGCCCTGCTTTCGTCAGGGCAGCCAATTACTGTAAAAGTAGAGAATAATGCTTTATTTGGCGTTCAGCAGAAATCATTATATGGAGCGAGGCTTGATTATAAGGTTAATGATAACCTGGCTTTAGGCGCTACTTTATTGCATTTAACAGAACAGCCAATAACCCAAAATGAAATTGTAGGGGAAGAATCAGTGTCAAATACGATGGTTGGTTTTGATGCCAACTATAATTCACAGTCCAGGCTGCTTACCAGGCTGGTTGATAAAATACCATTTATCCACACCAAAGTACCGTCATCCATAAACTTTAGCGGCGAATTTGCAGACTTAATACCGGGTAGCCCAAGCGCCCTTAATTTTGGAGGTTCAAAAAACGGTACAGCATACCTCGATGATTTTGAGAACAGTACATCGGTTATTGATGTTAGAAGCCCTTCCAGCTGGCAAATTTCGGGTACCCCGCAACTATTCCCTGAATCGCAGGCATTTAACGACCTGAGTTATGGGTATAATCGAGCCCGGCTTGCATTTTACACTGTCGATCCCATTTTTTACAGCGGCTCCACAATCCCGGTTAGCCGCAATGAGTTATCGAACCACTACGTCAGGCAGGTACTTCAAAATGAAGTGTTCCCTAATCAGCAGTCGCCCACAGGCCAGCCATTGCCTATACCTACATTAGACCTTGCTTTTTATCCCATGGTTCGTGGCCCATATAACTATACAACAACCGGGCTTAACAGCAACGGAACGCTCCAAAACCCGCAAACGCGCTGGGGAGGGATGTTCAGGGGCATTAACTCAACCGATTTTCAGGATTTAAATGTGGTGTATATTGAGTTTTGGGTAATGGACCCCTTTATATACAAGCCTAATTCTGTAGGTGGAGACCTGTATTTTAACCTTGGCAATATATCAGAGGACATATTAAAAGACGGACAGAAAAGTTTGGAAAATGCATTGCCTGTTGATGGCAGCAATAATAAGGTTAGCGAAACGGCGTGGGGAAAGGTGTCTGCAATACAGCCGGTAGTAAATTCTTTTGATAGTAACCCTGCTTCGCGCCAGTTGCAGGATGTAGGATTAGATGGTTTAAATGACGCGGAAGAACGGGTAAAATTCGCAAACGTAATACAGCAGGTTAAAGGACAATTAAACGCGCAGGCGGTAAATAGTTTGACTACAGATCCCTCGTCTGATGATTATCAGTATTACCAGGGGCCTCAACTTGACAAAGCAGGAGCAGGTATTTTGCAACGTTACAGCATGTATAACGGCACCGAAGGCAACTCGCCAACTTCACAGCAATCGCTGGCCTTGCTTGGCCTCCAAACGTCAGCCGCCACTGCATTGCCTGATGGAGAAGATGTTAACCACGATGGCAATATGGACCAGGATGATGAATACTTTCAATATAAAGTATCTGTTCGTCCGCAGGATTTGGTTGTTGGTCAAAACTTTATCACTGATAAGGTTACCTCGAACGTTAAACTTGCAAACGGAGAAACACAGGCTGTTAGCTGGTACCAGTTTCGGGTGCCTATAAAAGCTTATCAGTCCATTGTAGGCGGTATCCAGGATTTTAAATCAATCCGCTACATGCGGATGTTCATGACTAATTTTGCTGACACGGCAGTATTGCGTTTTGCGACGTTGCAATTGGTACGTGGCTCGTGGATAGCTTTTAATACTGAGAACAATCCGGCTAACGTAATTGCCGACCCTTCCCTTGTTAACCCGCCGCTTGACAATTCAACGATCGATGTGGAAACGGTAAATGTTTTTGAGGACAGTAACCGCATACCGATACCTTATGCGGTACCGCCCGGTATTCAGCAACAGCCAGATTACAGCAATTTACAAGTTAATACCAGGTTAAATGAGCAGTCGCTGTCTTTACTTGTAACAAATCTGAGCGATGGTTATTCACGGGCTGCTTACCGCTTGTTCAATAATGATTTACGGCAATATAAGCAATTGCAAATGTTTATCCATTGTGAAGGCAGCCAATTAAAGAATTACGACCTAAGTGCTTTTATACGTTTGGGGTCTGATTATACCCAGAATTACTATGAGTATGAAATACCTCAGCAAGTTACCCCACCCGGCGCCTCGGGCCCTGCTGCTGTATGGCCCGCTGCCAATGAAATGGACCTTGAACTTGCATTGTTAACCAATGCAAAACTTGCCCGCGACAACGCTAAATTTAACGGGCTGCCATGGCCAATAACGATGCCATATACAGTAAAAGTCGGGAATAATAAAATTACTATTATGGGCCAGCCGGACCTTGGCGCGATAACCACTATTATGTTAGGGGTTCGCAATCCCTTAAGGACCGCTGCCACAGCAAGCACTGATGACGGGCTTGCCAAATCAGGCACATTGTGGTTTGATGAATTGCGCTTAACTAATTTTAATGAACAGGGAGGCTGGGCCGCTACAGGACGCTTTAGCGCCAAACTTGCTGATTTTGCTAATATAAGTCTGTCGGGCAGTAAAACTACGGTTGGCTTTGGTACACTTGACTCTAATGTTGGTAATCGCAGCCTTGATGATAATGCGGTTTATGATGTGTCCGGCAATATGGAACTTGGAAAATTCTTTCCGGATAAAAGCGGGGTACACATCCCGCTTTATGTAGATGTATCATCGCAGACAAGCACGCCGGAATATGATCCGGCAACCGGCGATATCCTGCTAAAGCAAAAACTTAATGAAGCCCCCAGCGCCAAAGTGCGTGATTCTATTCAAAACGCCGCTGAAAGTTATACCTTGCACAAAAGTATCAATCTTACTAACGTGCATAAGGCCAAAACGGACCCTAAGGCCCCTGGTCATGTTTGGGATATTGAAAACTGGACCGCCACCGTTGCTTATACCGAGCTTGAGCACCATGATTTTACTACTTTAAATGACATGGAGAAAACATACCATGCTGCATTGGCCTATAATTTTACCAACCAGCCAAAGTATGTCAACCCTTTTAGTAAGATTATCAAAAACAATATGCTTGCTTTGTTACGCGATATAAATTATAATCTTTGGCCTTCCCGGCTAAACTACAGCATAAGTTTTGATCGTTTTTATTCGGAGAATACATTACGCAATAACGATCCTACCGATATTATACCCATAACTACCACATTTAATAAAACATTTAACGTTACGAGGGTTTATGGAATAGGGTGGAATTTGACAAAATCACTTTCAATGGATCTTGATGCCACCAATCTTTCAACGGTTGATGAGCCTTATGGCCGGCTCGACGGCTTAAAATTAGATACCCTCTGGAGAAATATACTACGGTTAGGCCGCACAACAAATTATAATCATACTTTAAATTTACACTATACAGTTCCGCTAAATAAGATACCGGGGATGGACTGGACAACCTTAGTTACCAGTTATAGTACGCACTTTAACTGGCAGGCGCAGCCATTGTTTGCTATTGATGACCCGCAATTTGACGTGGGCAACAGCATTCAAAACTCGCGGACGATACAGATTAACCCAAATCTTAATTTTGAGGCTTTGTTTAATAAGCTTTCGTTCGTAAAAAAAGCAAGAAGCGCCGATAACAGCAACTCATTAAGTAACATTCTAATTGGGTTACTAACCAGCGTTAAAAACCTGAGCGGTACTTATACCCAAACCGAAGGCACATTTATTCCCGGGTACCTGCCCCAGTCAAATTTTTTGGGCGAGGACCTCAATTACGGCGCCCCCGGTATCGGGTTTTTATTTGGCAGCCAGGCCGACCTTAGGCAAACGGCAATTGCACATGGATGGATAAGTACCGACACGCTTCAAAATCAGCTTTATGTAACTACATTTAATGAGGACCTGCGCCTAAAGAGCACTATTCAGCCATTCAAAGACCTGCGGATTGATCTAACCGCCTTTAAAACCCAGGATCATACCTACCAGACTAATTTTAAATCGATCGACGGGTCAAACGATATCCAGAGTTATAATCCTGTTACTTCTGGTGATTACAGTATTTCGTATATGACTATCGGCACAGCATTTTCAAAAATTACAGGGATTGACAATAATTCTCCGATCTTCCAGAATTTTTTGAATGACCTGCCTATCATTTCGCAGAGGCTCGGAAAACTTAATCCGAACTCAATTGGGCCGCCGGTTAATGGTTATGCTGATGGTTATAGCGCTAATTCGCAGAATGTTTTAGTGCCTGCTTTCCTGGCTGCATATACCGGCAGGAATCCGGCTACCGCAGGACTAAGCCAGTTCCCTAATATTCCTATTCCAAACTGGCAACTAACCTATAGCGGATTAAGCCATATCCCACTTTTCAGTGATATTTTCGACTCATTTGATATTAAAAATGGTTACCGGGCATCGTACAACGTCAGCGGCTATACGACATTGCTGCAATACCAGGCAACTAACGGGGCTGTAAGCTCAAGGGATGCTAATAATGACTTTTTACCATATTACCAGTTTTCGCAGGTAACAATTTTAGAACAGTTTGTACCATTGATAGGCATCGATGCGCGTTTTAAAAATAGTATGAGCACCCATCTTGAATTCCGGCAAAGCCGGTCATTAAGCCTTAGTGCGATAAATGGTCAGCTGGCACAGCAAAATCAAACTGCATTTGTTTTCGGGTGGGGTTACCATGATAAAAATTTCAGGTTCCCTTTCGGCTGGTTCAGCGGCACAACAAATAAAAACGACGTTAACTTTAAGATAGATTTCTCGTTGATGGATAATGAAACGTTTATTTACCAGGCGGGCGAAGCAGCGCAAGTAGCATCGGGTGCGCAAAATATTACAGTGCGGCCATCAATTGATTATTTGATCAATCCGCGGTTTAACCTGAATTTATTTTACGATTCAAATTTAAACAGGCCTTATACCTCGCAAACATTCAACACCGCTTTTACCAATTTTGGGATCAATTTGAAATTGATGCTGCAATAGAGCAGTTTGCAGTGAGCAGTTTGCAATTTAGAAGGCATAAACTGCAAACTGCCCACTACAAACTGCAAACTGTCGATCAATCAGCTTTGCTTACGCTTCCGGAGCCGATGGTCCTGCTGTCAGTAACAGTCGCACTACCTGAATAAACTACATTTCCAGAGCCTACTATATGTGCTGAAACTGTTTTATCGGCATTAAAATATGCGCTGCCGGAGCCTGCAATTGTTACCGCTGCCGAGCCTGTTTTTAACTGCCTGGCCTTGACTTCGCCTGAACCGGTTATTACCACCTTAGCATCTTCTGTGCTGCCACTTAAGTGAATGGAGCCTGAGCCGCTGATAGTAGCATGCAGCCTGTCGGATTTAACGGATGATTCAATATCGCCTGATCCGCTTAACACAATATCTACATTATCACCGCTAACCACCCCCTCAACTTTAATTGAACCTGAGCCCGCATTAGCCAGGGATGATAACGATTTTGCAGTAACATAAACGTCAATCCTGCCTATGTGTTCATTGCCCCAATCAGAATGATGTTTAAACTTAATTTCCAATTTCCGGTCTTCTACAACGGTTTCTATTTCGCTGATGATATCTGAACCGGCCCTGATGTTTAAACTTTCGGTTCCATTGATATTTACATGTACGTCAAACGGCCCGGAAGAAGCTATGCTGTTAAACCCCGAAACCTGCCTTGTCTGTTCAGATTGCGCTGATGTTTTTAATGTTGCCGCAATTACCAATATTGCGGCAAAAATGGTGTAAGCTATTTTTTTCATAATGTTGAGTTTAATTGATAAGATGTAGTTACGTTATAAAATGTTGCACCGGCAGGGATTTATTTAAGGATTACGATTTATGGATAATACATAATGGCTAAAGTCCTGAAACAGCTTCATCGCTGCTGGCCTCCAACATCAACCCCCCACTCGTTTAGTCAACCTCCCTCAGCCAACTTTTTATCCTCCCTTTTCTTTCGCCGTTCAGCCCTGCGTTCTATCCTTTGTGCTTTTTTTATTTTGCGGTCCTGCAAATACAATTTTTGCTGTTTTATCATTGCAATCGTAGCATCAATCGTTTTCTGGTCTAAGCCTATACATGGCTTTATACCTGCGAGCAGCGTTTGCCAAAGCGATTTAAAAAAAGGGGTTTCCGCAGTACGGTTATAGTCAACATAAAAAGAGCGTGGCCGCCCGCCGGCTATATCCGGGTTATCATGTTTAAGTATAAACAAATTGGCATATAATGTGGCTAAGGGGCTTTGCTTTAAGTTATCAAAAAGAGTATCGGGCCTTAACAAACTAACCTGGAGATCGTTGTACAGGAGAGCAACTTTCCCCCGGTCTATGGTACTGTTAGCCTGAATGTCAAAATCCAGGTGTCTCAGAGTCCCCGAAGTTATCTTAATCATCGCCAATGGCATAGCCGCAGGATTAGCGAACCGCAGGTTCATTTGCCCAAGCCTGCCTTTATAGCTGAAAGAATTGTTTTTATCAGTTAAATTAAAATTAAACACTACGTTTAGCCTGGCGCGGTTCATAAAATAGCTGGTGAGCACCGCCGTACAGGTATCGTTTTTTTGCAAGGAAGCTTTGTTGGTGGTTATATTTAAGAAGCGCCCGCTGGTATTGTTAAAGGATATCGATCCGGTTTCCTTTGATGTTGCATTATATTCTGTATAAATAACGTCAATATGATTTAAAGAAGCGGTATCGATCTTCAAATCGGCGTTAATTTTATAAAGACCAACATTAGGAAAGCTTTTTATTTTATCAGTTTTATCAATGGGGTTATTGGGGTTGCCGTGTATTTCAATCATGCCTCTGTTTAAAAACAGCCTCGATGCGGCTAAGATGCGGTATTTATGATAATTTAAAAAATCAAAATTATTCAACTGCAGTGAATCAAGCCGCATAGTAAACCTGTCCCTATGGCTTTTTGTAAAAAAATCAGCGGGGTTAACCGGCTTTAATGTCAATCCTTCAACATTGAGCTGTGATTTTAATGTAGAAAGCTTAAGATGATTAAATTTATAGGTGTACAAACCGTTGGATGAGCTGGCCGTGTAATTGTTCAATTCGGCAATAATGTCTTTACAATAAAGGAGCCTTGACCGGTCCGTTTGTGTAGCCGGGTCGATAAGAAGATCATAAGCACTCAAATTCATTTCCTTTAGTTCAGATACCGACAATTTATTACCCGAATAGTCCTCGTACTTCAATTTAACATCGCCTAATATAATAGTCCCTACATGAATTGAATTGAGGCTTTTCGATATCTTTTGCCAGGCGGTTTGATTACGCTTTAATATGGTATCGCGGGTATGATTTAGTTGATAACTAATATTGAGCACCGGCTCATTTAATACTATTTCGCCAATATCGAGCTTGTGCTGAAAATATAGTTTGAAAGGATGAATATGTGATAAGGTAAGACGCTTTACATGCAATTCAACCAAATTATTGGGGGCCAGGTGTTCCCTCTTTCTCTTGTTATAAACTGCGGTATCCGGTTTTAGGGTAATATTAAAAATTACGATAGTACCCCGTAGTATGTGTAACTCGGCAGATGAAAAGTCAACGGTATATAAACTATCGCTGCTTTTGATAACAACCTCTTTGAGTCTATGGGCCAATATCGGGGACCAATAAAAGTTAACAGGTAAAGCCAGAATCAAAATAAGCGAAATAGCTGTTATCGAAATAACAATAGTTACTTTATGCCACCCGTGTTTTAAAAATTTAACGGCCATTAATTTTCTTTGGTTAGCTTGCTTTTTTTTATAGAGTCCCTTCTGGCCTGGCTTCCTTTTTTGCGGTATTCACGTTTTTCTTTCCGTTTTTCTTTAAACTTATTAAACTTATCAACCAAATTACTAACTTTTACTACAGCTACGTTAACCTTTGTTTCAGTTTTTTTGTCAAATCCGACGCTTGGTTTTAATCCGTCAAATAACCCCTTATATAAAAAGCTAAAAAACGATACCG
>Ga0207002_1057_pt1 | contig 21857 bp, 13 predicted proteins | sample Alteio_BWMinCont_88_FD_153473 | JGI IMG/M metagenome (GOLD analysis project Ga0207002, IMG submission 153473) | Enriched cells from forest soil in Barre Woods Harvard Forest LTER site, Petersham, Massachusetts, United States -... | ecosystem: Environmental > Terrestrial > Soil > Temperate forest >...
TTTCGTCGGCCAGCAGATGGCGGGCGCACGTCGATTGTTAGACGCGAATCAGGCGGCTGAAGCGCTTGCCCTATTGCAAACTGCCTTGCAAAAAGTTCCCCAGGAGCCTCAGCTCCAAACTCTCCTTGGCATGGTGCAGGAACGGGTGGCGCGCGATGAAGCGGAACAAGCGAAATCTCGAAACGTCCAGCAGGCTCGGGAAGCGCTCGGCAGACATTCGTTCCGCGAAGCGATTCGCATTCTCGAAGCAGCCCAGGTGCGTTTTGTCGAAGCCGACGATATCGACAATCTGTTGCGTTTTGCGCGCGAGCAGGAGCAGAAGGAAACGGAACGCAAAACGGTAGAGGACGCCACGCGACGGGCGCAGCAGTGGGTCGTCGAGTATCAGTTTGAACGCGCCATTCAGTTGCTTGAGGCAAGTCATTCGCAGGTACCAGACAATCAACTCCGCGCCATCCTGGAAGAAACTCGGCGACGCCGCGACGACTACCAGCGAGACCTGCAAGCCGCCATCGCAAAAGCTCAACAATTCCTGCGCGACGGGACTGCGCACAAGGCGGTCGAACTCCTCACAACCCAACCCGAGTTTTACTCCCGCTCGCCAGAGTTTGGCGTCGTGTTGGAAGCGGCTCGGAAACAGCAGGTCATCGAAGATGTGGAACGCCAATCGGCCGGCGAACCGGACCTCGACCGGCAAGTACAGATTCTTGAGGCTGCGCAGAAAAAGTACCCCGCTCACACCAACTGGCAGCAGAGGCTGCAACCCATTCGCGAGCAGCGCAAGCTTGTGCTCTCGATCGTCCAGCAAGCTAGAAAACTCGAACGCGGCAAGAAATACGACAAGGCGTTGCAGGAATGGCAGCGGCTGCAGAGCGTGTATGGACGTTATCCGGGCCTGCCTCAGGAAATCGAACGCCTCACGCGCTTGGGCGAGGAAGTGCGCGTCCGTGCGCTTGCGGCAGCACAGGAACAGGCCGCACCGCGAAAACAATCGGTCGCGGTCGTCACGCCACCTCCTGTCATCGCTGACGCGACAACTGAACCCGAAGCCGAAATTGAAGCCCGTCCTATCGTTGGTTCAGAGCCCGTGATTCACTCACTGCCGACACGGATCATGACGCTTTCGCGATCGGAGAAGCTGGACGCGGAGGCTCACGACCTGCGCATTTCGTGGACGGCAAATCGGGCAATTCTCGGCGGGATTGCGGCATTGCTGGTGTTTGGAGCCCTCGCTGCAACCATTTGGATGCGGCTGGGAAAAACCAGGGAGATAGCAAGCATTCCGGCTTCACCAAATGCGGATTCCGCCGTTTCGCAACCTGTCGCCGCACCGCCTGCCGACCTCACTGCGCCCAACCCGGGCACGAACTTGGCCCCGAACCAGGCGCCGGGTCGAGACACGAGTACGAAAGCCAATCCAAATGGAACACCAGAACCGGCAGTCAAGCGCGAGAAGATACTGACGCAATCAGGCACCAAGGCCAATTCCTCTTCTGCCCCGCCAATGTCCGTATCTACTCCTCCAGAGAATGGCAAACCGGCGCAATCCAGTTCAAATGTCCCGCAGCTTTCGAGCACGCCGGCAACTGGTTCGACAACGCAGGCCGTCGCACCATCGCAGACGAACCCAACCGGCCCAGGAAACACCACGATTGCGAGTAACCAATTTTCCCCTCCGACTCCCGCGATAGGCAGTCCATCCACGCCGCCTTCACCCGCGGCCAATCCGGCCCCGACAGTCCCGGAGACGCTCAGCATCCCGAGCAGCTCGCCAGAGAAGGACGCTATCCGTGCGGCCCTGCATCGATACAAGGATGCTTACGAGAGCGAAAGCGTCGACGAGCTGTTGAAAATATGGCCTTCTCTTTCCCGGGACCAACGAAAAGCGCTGAAGCAAGGCTTTGACAAAGCTCAGGCCGTTCGAGTGGAACTGGATTGCGGAGAGCCATCGGTTTCCGGTGATAGTGCGCAAGTGAAGTGCGCCCAGTCGATGAGGTATACCGAGAAGGGGAAGGTCCTACCCTATCAGAAAGTGTCGGTCAACATTCTGTTGAAGAAGGCCACAGGCGGCTGGCTGGTGGACAGCGTACAAGCCAACTAGTCGTACGACGCAGCTCAACCCCCAAAAACCCTTTGACATAATTCTGCCCCAGTGGTACACAGTTCGGTCATCTAGTTTTTACTTCCCCTCGGGCCCCGGCTCCTTAGACGTTTCAACACTTCGGCGGATACGACAGCCGCTGTTGATACGTTCTGGCGCAATGAGTCACTACTACTAGGAAGCTGGAGCGGTCAGCGAAGCCGCATGCCCGGTCTTACGACGAAGAACTCAGGTCTTCGCACGGAGCGGAAGAAATGAAACATTCTCTCAGAGCCTTCCTTCAAATTAAAGCGACGCTGATATTGACGATCCGGGATGCAGTGCAGCCATCACATGAAAAATCAACCAGGTTTCGCCTGCGTGCGCTTGCACAGGGATGGCCCAAATTAGGTTTCGATATTGTCCGTCGCGCCGGAAGTCGATTCGCCTCCAGCGGGCCTGTCGTCTTTGCACTCGTCGTTGGAGTACCGGGGTTCCTTGTCGCTAACTCGCCGACAGCCCCAACTGAAATTCCGAGTACGGCCAGCCCAAAGCAGCCCGCGAACAAACTTGGAGCGCAGCGCGGGGAGATCGAAAAGCAGCTACAGAGACCGATGACGATGCCGCCAAATGGAACTCTGCAGCGCCTCTTCGATTCTGGGGGACACGCTCTGCAACCAGACAAGCAGCTGCCGGCACCACATCTTCCTCCACGCGCGCCGAAACGGATGCGAGAAGGAAGTTTTGGTCAGTCTCGCGGCTTCACGATCGGCGCGGGCAGCGGCAATCCCATCTTTCCAACTGCATTGAGTTACGCGTCTGGGGGCTTTGCTTACGCCCCGGGCGGGTACGAAGCTACTTCAGTGGCCGTGGGTGATTTCAACAACGACGGGATTTCCGATCTCGCCATAGTGAACGCGTGCGCTGACTCGACCTGTGCGACCGGCTCGGTGAGTATACGGTTGGGTAACCCGGACGGAACTTTCCAAGCCGCCGCAAACAGTTACTCCTCAGGCGGATATTTAGCTTTCGGCATCGTCGTCGAAGACTTTAACCACGACGGTAATCTCGACCTGGCGGTAGTGAATTATGGCTCCGGTGGGGGAAGTGACGGCTCCGTCGGGGTGCTCCCGGGAAATGGAGATGGCACCTTCGGAGCTGCTGTTCTCTACGACTCTGGTGGAGTGGGATCCGATGGCATCGCGGTGGCTGACTTCAGTGGTGATGGCATACTCGATCTAGCGGTCAGCAACGACTGCCAGAGCGACACTGTGTGCGACGGAACCGGACCGGGATATGTGGGCATACTGGTGGGCAATGGGGACGGATCTTTCCAACCGCCAGCATCTTACGCAACTGGCGGTCCATACGCGGGATCGGTTGCGGTGGGGGATTTCAACGCAGACGGCCATCCAGATCTGGCGGTCGCCAACATCTGCTCCGATTCAAACTGCACGTCCGGCGGGGTAAGCATCCTGCTTAACGACGGCCAGGGGCATTTTCCGCAGGTGGCGCTCTACCTGTCTGGTGGGTTAACCACCAATTCCGTGGCCACTGGGGATCTAAACGGTGACGGTCACACCGACGTGGCGCTTGCAAACATATGTGCCGATTCCAACTGCACGAACGGCTCCGTAGGAGTGCTGCTGAACAACGGGGACGGAACCTTTCAAACAGCAAAAAGCTACGACTCGGGAGGGCAGGGTGCGCGCTCCGTTGAGATCGGTGATTTCAATGGTGACGGCAAGAGTGACCTGGCATTGGCGAACCTAGGTCAATGTGGCGAGTCCGGCTGCACAAGCAGCTCGGTTGGCATTTTGCTGCAGAATTCAGACGGGACGTTCGGACCGGCATCGACCTTTGCGCCGGGGGGCCTCGAGACCTTTTTCTTGACGGTCGCAGATTTCAACCGGGATGGCAAGCAAGACCTGGCAGTAGTCGATAATTGCAACGACGGCGATTGTACCGAAAGCACAGTCGGCGTGCTGCTAGGAAATGGCGACGGGACGTTCCAGACCGATACCACCTACCAGACCAGCATCTGCTGTCACACTGGGACAACCGGGGCTTACTCCGTTGCTGTCGGGGATTTCAACGGCGACGGCAAACCAGATCTCGCGGTGTCAAACCAGTGTGCAGATATAAGCTGCGTAACCGGTTCGGTGAGCGTGTTCATAGGAAATGGCGATGGCACCTACCAACCTGCGGTGAACTATCGTTCCAGCGGTTGGGACACCAGCGCTGTGGCAGTGGGCGATTTCAACGGCGACCACATCGTGGACATCGCGCTCGTAGACCAGTGCAGTGATTCCACCTGCTCCAGCGGCAGCGGTTCGGTGAGCGTACTGTTGGGGAAAGGGGACGGGACCTTCGGCACAGCTGCACAGTTCCTGAGCGGAGCGCAATACTCCGATTCGATCGCTGTCGGCGATTTCAACAAGGACGGCAAGCTGGATTTGGCCGTCGGAAACTACACCATATGCGGTGACGGCTGCCAAGTTGGGACTGTTGGGGTACTCCTCGGCAACGGGGATGGCAGTTTTCAGACGGCCACCGTCTACAACTCCGGGGGGATTCAGGCGAGTTCCGTTGCGGTCGCCGACCTCAACCACGACGGCTATCCCGACCTGGCAGTGGCGAATCCTTGCGCCGACGTCAGCTGCGGCAGTGGGGGACTGGTCGGAATCCTTCTGAACAAAGGCGATGGCACCGGCACTTTTCAGCCCGTGGTCGGGTACGCTTCCGGCGGCTATGGGGCGGAATCCCTCGCGATTGGCGATCTGAACGGGGATGGCACACTGGACATGGCGGTAGCAAACGCTTCTGCCGCCCCGGGCAACATTGGTGTATTACTGGGCGATGGTCACGGGTCGTTCGGTGCAGCTCAAACCTTCCCGGTCGACGGGCAACCTCTCAGCGTGGCCATCGGCGACCTGAATGGCGACGGCATACCTGACCTGGCATTCGCCAGTTACGAACTCTGCGACAACAATGGTTGCGACAGCTTTGACGGGGCGGTGGGGGTGTTATTGGGTAGTGGCAACGGAATCTTCCAGAGCGCTGTGGACTATGCCCAGGGCTCTCTCGTGGGTGATGCACTGATTGCGACGGATCTAAATGGCGACTATAAGCCAGATCTCGCCGTAGTGCGAGACGGCAGTCTTACCGCCTTCCTGAACATCGTCTCAGGCTATCGCTTCGGGACGACTACGACGCTAATGTCTTCCCTGAACCCCGCGCCTCAGTTCCAGGCGGTGAGCTTCACGGCCACCGTGGCAGGGCCGCAAGGACAAGGAGGAACACCGACCGGCGACGTCACCTTCTATGACGGAAGCACGGCCCTGGGCACTGCGCCGCTGAACGGCGGTCAGCCTGATCAAGCCAGCTTCACGACTTCGTCGCTGGGCGTCGGCAAGAATTCCATCACTGCCAACTATGCGGGCGATGGAAATTTCCTTCCCAGCGTTTCCGCGCCCCTGATCCAGGTTATCACCGCCGTACCGCCGAAAATCACCGCTCAACCGACGAGCCCGACCATCAACTACAACCAAACCGCAACCCTGGCGGTGGTAGCAATAGGCACACCGCCGCTCTCCTACCAATGGTATCTGGGGAGGAGCCCAAACACTTCGACCCCCATTGCGGGCGCGACCAATAGTTCATACACAACGCCGGCACTCACGACTACGACGGATTATTGGGTTCAGGTCAGTAATGCGGAAGGGAAGGCAAACAGTACGACGGCGATAGTCACGGTGAATCCGCCGCCGACAATCACGACCACGAGCTTGCCGAATGGAGCCGCAGGCACGGCGTACGCTCAGACGTTGCAAGCAACCGGCGGAACTCAGCCTTATGCGTGGAGTATCACGGTCGGGAGTTTGCCGGCAGGCCTGGCTTTGAATGGGTCTTCGGGGGCGATCTCGGGGATTCCGTTGGCTGTGGGAGGTTCAAACTTTACCGTCCAAGTGACTGACGCAAACTCCAATAAGGCTTCGCAGCCGCTAAGCATTCAGATCGTGTCGCCCGTGATCCCCCCGACGATTACTACGCAGCCTTCCAGCCAGATGATCAACCGCGGACAGGCAGCGACGATGACCGTGGGGGCCACAGGAACGGCCCCGCTGTCCTATCAGTGGTACCAGGGCGTTAGCCCCGACACTGCGTCGCCCGTTTCCGGCGCCACGAGCGCCTCTTTTACCACGCCTGCGCTGACGACCAGCACCAGCTTTTGGGTGCGGGTGAGCAATACGGCAGGAATCGCGAATAGCAACACGGCCACAATTACGGTAGACCTGGGCCCCATGTGTACATTGATGGTGCAAGGAAATTCAAACCCACTTACCTTTACCGTGACGGCCAAGTGTACCGACGCGGCTGCCACTATCACCAGCACCACAATCAATTGGGGAGACGGAACTGAGCTCTCGGGAACCGGCGGATCTCACACTTATGCGAACGTTGGCGCGTTCACTATCACAGTGACCGCAATCGACACGTTGGAGTTGGTTGGCAGTACGTCGGAATCGGTGACCGCGATACAGCAACCACCGCAATCGACTTTTGCCGGCCAGTCATCCAGCGCGCCGGTTACTGTCATCCCTCCGCCCCAGTCGGTGGGCGTAACGGTGACGTTCGATTGCATCTCGGTGACCGGCCCAGGTTTGACCGGCTCGGCGACGCCGGACAGTCTGGGAATAAGTTGCAGTTCCTCGCCGGTAAAACTAGTTGCTAATACCAACACCGTTCCTGTCAACATCAGTACGACAGGGGCGGCCGCTGCGCGAATGACATCGCCGGTTAAACGCGTATTGCCCTTGTACGCGCTTTGGCTGCCACTGCCTGGATTCGTTTTTCTCGGCCTTGGTATTTCCGGCCGGGCGCCGAATCGCAGGAAGGTTTTGCGTTACCTGACTCTGGCGTTGTTAAGCGCTCTTGTTGTGCTGTTGGTGTCTTGTGGCGGAGGATTTACACAACCCCCATCCACCAGATCCCAAAAACAAGCGACTCCGGCCGGGACATATTTCGTGACCCTGGTTGATACGCCGGTGCAAGGGGCAACGACCAGCTTTGTTCAGACTTCTCTCATTGTGCCGCTCACGGTAAGCGCGACCCAGTGATCAAGCATCTGGATGCAACACGTTCGAGCGAGATTTCTGCATCCAGGTAGGGGTTCCGGCAACACTCAGACGAGGAACGGTCAATGCTAAAGCGCGCTCTCATGATCGCGGTGTTGTGCGGTGTCTTCGTATCCATCGATACCATCGCGCAAAATACGTGCGGCTCGACCAAGTTGTACTGTTTGATCCCGACTGCGTTCCATACTACAACCGCAACTTTCAATTTCTTCAACGAAGCTTTCGGCACGCAGGCGACGCAACTGCCGTTGGCAACACCAGCGTCCGGGTTCATCTTCACTTTTGATAAGTCGCTGGGCGTTTATACCGCCTCCAACGACAGCTTTGGGCCGATCCTGACGGAGCGCGCGGAAACCATTGGGCGGCACAAGCTTTATGTAGCTTTCACCTACCAACACTTCGGCTTCGACGAGATAGATGGGACCAACCTTAAGAACGTGCCGATTGTTTTCGCATTTCCCTCCGCCCAGAATCCGTCGGTTCTAACCGCAACCAACAACCGCGTTGATGCCAAGATCGATCAGTATGCTGCCTTCGCGTCGTTCGGATTGACTAGCCGGATCGACGTTTCGGTTGCGATCCCCTTCGAAAGAGTCTCCATGGGGGTGAGTTCCAAGGGAACCGAGTACAGCACGACGAGCAGCGCAACCGCGTCGTTTCAGGAATTTCTGCCAGGTTCCGCCAGCGGTATTGGCGACGTGGTTTTAGCAGCGAAAGGAACAGTACTCAAGGAGAGACAATTCGGACTGGCGCTGGGGACGGAAGTCCGACTACCCTCTGGCGATGCCCGCAACTTTCTCGGTTCTGGTGCAGTGGGTGTTAAGCCGTATGTTGCTTTGTCGCGGAAGGGAAGAATCGCGCCGCATCTCGATTTGGGATACCAATGGAACGGCGATTCTTTTCTTGCCACCGACAAAAACGGCAAGGAACAGCAACTGCCCACCTATTTCGCCTATTCCGGCGGAGCCGACATCGGGGTGTCAAAGCGTCTCACTGTGGTCGCGGACTTCCTGGGTCAGCGTTTTTTCAGCGCGCCGCAAATATCCTCTCCCAAGAGTGTTTCGATTCCTAACCAAGCGGGGCCGTTTACCAGCGTTGAACCGATAACCGGTTCGTACAGCGCAGACAACCTTGGACTCGGAGTAAAGATAAGCCCCATCGGACACTTGCTGATAACCGCCAACGTGCTGATCAAACTTGACAATGGTGGACTGAGGAGCAAGGTTGTCCCAATGGCTGGGCTCTCCTACTCATTTTGAGGCAAGACCGCTTTGAAGTAGTGGAATCTGACCGCGGGGAGCTGGTCGGTAAGTTACCATTCTAAGATCCCGTGTAAAGCTGGAAGGGCGCCCAATAAAACGGCTTGCGGAAAACGCCGTCGGAGTGAAGCAGCGAAAGCTTCGCAGCGCGAAGAGCGGATTCCGGACTCTGGCCTTTCTTTAGTTCGCCATAGAGTTGATCCATCAGGCGAGGCGTTGAATCGTCGCTCACTTCCCAAAGCGCTCCGATCACGTTGTGCGCGCCGGCACGCAGAAATGCCCACGAGAGTCCCACTAATCCCTCACCGCTATAAGCGCGGGCGCCGGCTCCGTAGCAGGTCGAGATCGTCACCAGCTCCGCGTGTAAGGGATGCTGAATGATGTCGCGCGCGTACAGCTTGAACGAATCTTCCTCGGCAGAAGCCTTTGACAATATGACCGCGGAGTCGAGCGGACTGAGGCGACTGGCGGTGCCATGGGCCACGAAATGGATGTAAGCGAACTGCTCAGGGGAGCTGCCCAGATAAGCCGGAGCAGTTGCTCGAGCCCGTGCAAAAACCTGCTGCGCTGCAGGCGCAAAATGTCTTTCGATGTTACCCATCTCAAGCGCGGCTTGCGACAACGCGCCATATTCGGGATTGGGTGCGACAGCGTCGCCAATGAGCAGAAGCTTTCCCGCTGTAGTTCTTGTCGAGGAATGCGACGCAGCCAGAAGTCTCAGCGAGCTGGCATTGATAACGGTTACATCTTCGATCCAATAATGCAGCTTCGGCTCGGACACCAACAAAGTCTCGAAATTCAGGCCATTCAGGCTTCCATCAGGGATAACGACGACGCGCGCATTAGGAGCAATAGCTTCTTTCGCGGGAGCCACCAGGATGTCGAAGAGTTTCGTGCCCTCGGAGTTGGCGGTTTGCAGCACGTCTCGCGGACCCAGAAGAGCCTTGCCATAGCTCTGTACCGCCGCGTCAATCTCGGACGCTGGCGGAAGAGGAAACATCACGATTTGCTGCGGTGTGATTGTCCACAGGTAGGAATGCTCTGAACCAAGCCAGTAGAAGAGGATCGTGGCGCGCGTTTGCCGAGCAACTTGTTGGGGATTCAGCGCCGCGGAAGTAGGTGACGACGTTTTTCGCAATACGGCAAGCCCCTCAGCCAGAGTCCGCGCCCGACTGTAATCGGCTTGCTGCAGAGCCTCAATTGTCTTTCCTTGGTCGACCAGAAAGTGGACGTAATCATCGTAGAGGTGAGTCGCATTTGCCATGAACGGCAACTGGAAATCTTCGCGCTGCACCGACGATCGCGCACTTTCAACGGTACTCCTGGCTGCTCGATACTCTTTCTCGGCCATCTCCATCCGATGTTGCTCTTGGTATAGCTTGGCCAATGAATTTTGCGCTTCCCAGCGCAGGGACACGTCGCTCTGGGGGTCGCGGATAACTTCCTGGAACATTGCTTCGGCTTCCGTGGGCTGTTGATTTCGAGCCGCGATCTTTCCCCGGACCAGCAGCGGGGGCAGTTCAGAGGAGCGATCCCCCTTTCGATGCGCGAGCTGAAATGCCTGCTCACTACATCGCTTTGCCAGCTCAATGTTCCCTTTGTCGACAGAGAGAATTGCGAGCCAGGTCAGGGCATCGATGATCTGCCCTCCATCTTGTATCTTCTCCGCCAGTTCTAATGATCGACGATAATAGTCCTCTGCAACGGAGAAGTCCCCCGTCTGATAAAAAACCAGGCCCGCGTAGTCGTTCCAGCGGACTTGGTCCGCCGTTACGCCCAGACTGCGAGCTCTCTGCTCCGCATCCTGGTACAGGACGAGAGATTTGGCATAGTCCCCCATCTTGTAGTATGCCCAGCCAAGGTTTCCCAGTATTTTTTCCTCATCCAGCTTGGAACCCATGGCCTTAAACATTTTCTCAGCGGCACTCGACCAGCTTACCGACTCGTCCCAGTGTCCTTCGGCCATCGCGACCACGCTCAGGTTCATCAAGTCGGTTGCTTCGATGGGGTCGTCAGCGTGAAGCCGGGCCAGTTGGAGACTCTTGCGATAAGAGGTTTCAGCGCCTGCTAAATTACCTCGCTTCCACTCCACCGAGCCCGCGGCTCGAGCCACCTCAGCCGCGAGCGTGGAATGCGAGAAATCGCATAGCCTTTCCGCTTCCGCCATATCGTGATCGGCCGGACTGAAGTCACCTAATCCGGCGTATGCCAACGCCTGCAGCATGTGTTTCCGAATGCCTAAATCGCCGTTGGCAAGTTGAGGAGGCAGGTCAGAGTTCAGCAGGGTAAGAACATCCTGGCTTAGCCCACGCAGTCCAAGACTTTCGGCTTCAAGCAGACGAAACTTCCACGCCCACTCGTCATTCTGGCCGGAGAAGCGGCGTTTTGCCTTTTCAGCTTCAGCTTGGGCACTGACGAGATCGCCGTGAAGAAGGGTTAGTTGTGCTTGCTCGAAAATTTCCTGGGGCTCACGCTGTCGCACCCCGTTACAGGACCACAGCAAAAACAGGACAGCCAGAACACACCACTTTAGGGATGTGTGCTGCCGCCTCCCGTGGTCGCCGCAAAAGTCGTGCAGCCTTGCGTGGGAGATCCAAGCTCCAGCCGGATCATGGTCAAGTGGTACGAGTTTTGGTCCAGTATCAGCTCTCCCAATATTATCTTGCCAAAATCTGGGACGCAGATAACGTGACCATAGGCTTTTCCGGAGGACGTCCCCTGGACCTCGTCCACTAACGAACATAGAACCGCACCCTTCTCGTCCAGTTTAGCGTCAGAGACGTTCCCCTGATATCGATTCTTAAGCCATTCCGAAAAACTTTTGTCTTGATCTCCATCCTGCTGGCTGGCGTTGATCATACGCTCATACTGCTTTCCTACTGCCGCTCGAAGGTTCGGGTTTCGCCAGTGAGGTCCAGTGGGGTATTGGGTTCCATCTTTCTGTACGAGTTTATTCAGATTGAGCACGGGTTCGACCTTCCGTCCGCCGATCCTCAGGTTCTGGAACTGCGTTCCCACGAAGGACACGTTAGGCAAGTATCCCTCGGCTGGGTGATCGGTAGTGATTTGTGCGACCACCAAGTCCGCCGTGACCACCTCCGAGACGTTCAATCCCACCACCGAGGCCGAAGCCAGCGTGGTCCAGCCTCCCGACTTGTCGCTTCGACTGCCCGATACTTGGGTTTGTGCGGACTTGAAGGAAAAAATTCCCTCAAAATCGAACCCTTCAGCATGCGCGGACGCATGCCCGCCCACTGGCAACAATGACAAAGGCGCCTGCACCGGAATAGGTTTCTTGATCGGCCGCTCGATGCTTCCCCCGAGTCCAGTTGCATCTGCGTAGTAGTAATGTACTCTTTTGTTGTTCGTGTCCATCGTTCTCTCCTGGCATTCCGAAACCTGGATGCGAGTCTAGTTTCGGATTTGCAATTCAAAAGGATAGCGGCCGACTTCAGATCCCTTCCCCCCCGAAGAGTCCACGCCGCGAACCACCAGAGTATACACGCCCGCTCCGTGATGATCTGCGGGCACGCGGATCGACACTGTGTCCTTCGCCGTGTCCGCTGGTATTGTGAGCGACCACTCGGACCCTCCCGCAGGCCCGTCCAGCTCAGCTACGTAAGAAGAAAATTTTGTCGCCGGAATATCGACAAACAGGAGAAACGGCTCGCCTTGGCGTGCGGAGACAACTGTCTGGCTTGCCCCCCGGGTATTCGCGTTAATTAAAGAAGCAGAAGCCAGAATTCGCGGTGCATCAACCATGGCAACCGCGCCCTTGAGCTGCGGATACGTAACCAGATTCTGATATCCAATGACCAGCAGCAGAGCGGCCAGAACCGGCACGGCAAAGGCCGGACGCAACCACGCGAACCAGCCCGCCTTCGCAGAATCCGGAACTGCGGCCCTCGCCGAAGGTACGGCAAGCGGACCCGCCAACAGAACCTTGCTGTGTTCGACGAACGCAGCCCCTGCCCGCACTTCGAGAGCGCACTCCTGGCAATCGAAGAAGTGCTCCTCGAACTGTTCCCGCAGTTCGGGCGCAAGTTCGCCAAGCAGGTACTTTTCAGCAGCCATCAATCGGATTGATTCGCTATGGTCCATGTCGGCATATGTCTCCTGTATGAATGGTGACAAAACCAGCCAGATCGTTTCATGTTATTGGCCCGCTGTCCTGCTCATCATACCGCCGGTATCTTCTTCAAATAAACGGCTTTAAATGCTTGCTTGGCGCGATGCAGCAGGACTCTCAGATAATCCCGGTCCACACCAAAGTCCTGACATACCGCGTCCTTGTCACGTTCTTCCAGGAAGATTTCGCGCAGCAGCCTCCGATCCCTCTCTGGCAATTGGTCGAGAACCTGACGGACCCGTTGCTCCATTTCTTTGTGCGACAAGATCGACACAACATCCAGCGATTGATCGGGAACATCCACGGCTTCTTCGTCATCGTTCAGATTCTCGCGAGAAGCCGAGCGATAGTGCTCCAGCAATACATTGTTGCAAACGGAATTCACAAAAGCCCCCAGCCTTTCCGGTTGTTTGACTCTGCCCTGGCTACGCAGAGCGGTGAAGACCCGGACAAAAGTCTCTTGCCGCAAGTCGGCGACGACCTGTGGCGAATGCACCCGGGAACGCAACTTGAGTTGGATCAACTCGCTGAAATAAGCGACAAAATGACTTTCTGTGCGGAAGTCGCCTGAACAGAGCCGTTCTAAGTAAGACTGATCGAATGTGTGAAATTGCAAGACACTAGCCCCAAGTGCGCGCGGTGGACAGCTATTCTACACCTCGACCATGGCGAAGCAATGCCCGCCCTCGATAACGCCGAGTCCAAACCGGATTTGGGGTCCTCGACCTTCTTAGCATGAAACGAAATTCACTCTCTCCGCACCATTGCTATGGTTCTCGAAACTGGGTGACCGTCGCTGGGTAAGGTAACCCCGGTTTCTTGCGAACGGGTCCACCGGCTGGGCAAACCGCTTCGCCTGGTACCCAACCTCCCGAGGGAGGACTTTGCCGCCTGGGAGAGGCATGGTTCTCAGCTTCGCCGGAGCCGTTTGGTGACGGCTTCGGCGTCATTCGGGATGAAGCGGCACAAATGGGAGGAAGGCATGCTCGTAGATAGATTCCGAAATGGCTTCGCAACACGGATGCCAATCTCAACTATGAACAAACGGGTGCGGGTAAAGGGCATTCAGCGGCATCTATCGGCCACAGGGCAATCAACGATTCCATCAGGAGTGATGCAGGCAGTGCTGATGCACGCGCTGCAACTGCGACGGAGTCGTCGCGAGGTGTTCCTCTTGTGCGATATCCAACGACACAGCATTTCAGAAGCCGCGGAGATACTCGGAATTAGCCGGGCCGCCGCGAACAAAAGGCTCCGGTCGGCTCGTCAGCGAATGAGTGAGGTGATCGAACGTTTATGTACGCCACAAACCAAGCCTGCCGCCGAAATCAACACTAACGACACGGGCGCAAGTTCCAGCCTGTAGCCTTCGCGATAGGAGTCAGGAATCGGAACTCACGAAATGTACTCTTTAGCCCGGCGACGCGGTTTCATGAGGCGTGTGAAAACGGGCTCCGCCGCATCGAAAACTAATCGGTTGCTTTCGCCTTCTGCGATTACCAGATCCAGCGCGCGCTCGATAGTCTCAGCCTCCGTCTTGGTTCGCAACACCTTTTGGGCGCGCTTGATTTTCCCGGCATCCAGCTGAAAGTGCTTGTGCGACAGGTTCCTCGCAGTTGCCATCAAATCGCCTCTTTTCTTCGGTGTCGGCCGGACAGTTACAATTCAAGTATGACAGTTTCGGAAGAAGTCATCGAGCGCGAACGGAATTTTTTGTTACAAACTTACAACCGCTATCCTCTGGTTATTGAGCGAGGCAAGGGAGTCTTTCTCTTTGACCTCGACGGGAAGAAATACCTGGACTTCGTCGCTGGCCTGGGAGTGAACGCGCTTGGCCACGCCCATCCTCGAATCGTCAAGACCATACGGGAGCAGGCGGCGCGGGCCATCCACCTGTCTAACCTCTACTACAACGAATATCAGGGACGGCTCGCCGAGAAGCTCTGCACACTCTCAGGACTGCAACGCGCTTTCTTTTCGAACAGCGGTACGGAAGCGATTGAAGGCTCTATCAAACTTGCGCGCCTCGCCGGGCACCGCGCCGGAGGCCCAGCCAAGAGCCAACTGGTCGCGCTCGAAGGTTCGTATCACGGACGCAGTTTCGGATCGATGTCTGTTACCGGGCAGGACAAATACCGCAAAGGTTTCGAGCCGCTGCTCGAGGATGTGAAATTTGTTCCGCGCAACGATGCTGAAGCCCTGCGAGCGGCCGTAAACGACAACACCTGCGCGATTGTGCTCGAACCCATCTTCGGCGAAGGTGGAATCCACGAGTGTTCCGTGGAATTCCTGAAAGAGTGCCGCACCCTCGCCGACCGCCACCACGCTGCTTTGATTTTCGATGAGATTCAATGCGGCCTGGGCCGCACCGGAACCATCTTCGCCTTCCAGACTTTCGGGGTGACCCCTGACATCGTCGCCATCGCCAAGCCCATTGCCGCAGGCATCCCGCTCGGCGCTTTTTTAGTTAAGGAGGAATTCGCGTCGGCGATCTCGGTTGGCCAACACGGAACAACGTTCGGCGGAGGCCCGCTGGCGTGCCGGGTCGCTCTCGAGTATCTGGCCATCGTCGAAGAAGACAACCTGTTGGAGAATGTCAACCGGATCGGCGCCTACCTCCAACAACAACTGAAATCACTGGCCGAACGTTTTTCAGTTGCTTGCGAAGTTCGCGGCCGTGGCTTGATTCAGGGCTTGCAACTCGATGTTCCCGCCCGCACCATCGTGGAACAAGCTCTCGCCGAGGGTGTGCTCTTCAATAGCACCCAGGACACGGTCCTCCGATTCCTGCCGCCGTTCCTGCTGCAGGAAAAACACGTCGACAAAGGCATGCGTGTGCTCACAAAATTGCTGAAAAAGGTGAAAAAGACCTGAGTTGGAGAGCAACCCAAATCGCGCGAACGAAGACGTTGCAAGCAACGTCTCAGGCTATTGGACGGAAGGCTTATGGCCCAAACGCTTTAGGTCGATGAATTCCCTGCTCCGCTTGCCTCCGCCTTCGAACAAAAACGTCAGGGTGATGTGATCGGCGCTAAGCAAGCGCATTTCCAACCCGTAGACATGAGGGGCATCCGGAGAAGCCAGGTTGGTTGCATCTACGAAATCGAAATCCAGGATGCCTTTCGCAACGTCGATCTGGCGAGCTTTTAATCGCGGTTGGTTCTGGGCGCCGCAGAAATGCGTCATGCGCAAGTCCGCGCCATCCAAGTGATACACACTGGTCATCGAGGGCACGCCATCCACGGCCAGGTTTTCGACAACGGCCGAGCCGTTCCCGGTCGCATAATACGTGGCATTCATTTTCCCCACGCCAGTGCGAGCCCCAGTCCATTCGAGCGAGCCTTCCCACTCACCGGCCAAGCTGCGAAGCTGTGCCAGCGCCGCGGAACTAGGCGATTCCTGAGCCTGAGATCTGCCCACTGTGCCTAAACAGACGACGAAGGCAAGTAACAGAATTCGGCCCATAGCTCTTGCCGGAATTCTGCCGCAGGCGATTCTGACCGTCCCAGTTTCGATCTGGTTGATCACGTCAGATACTCCAGATCGAGAGACGATAAAAGTTTGGTTTAGTTAGCTGACCGTGCCGGAACTGGCTTCCACCGCCTAATTCTGCCAGGGACGTTCGGGTCGCCATAACCAAGCAACGGCATCAACAAAAACAGGACAAAACAAACGATTTTCTAGCCAAACCTAAGCGACTCGTTTGTCCCTGGCCGGTTCTTGCTTCACAAATCCGCCAGCTTTGCCGGCCGCAAGCAACTGTGCTCCATCGATCCGCCCGAACAACTCGATCAGTTTAGCGACGATCCCTGTCCAGCCTGTCTGGTGGCTTGCCCCCAAACCCGCGCCGTTATCTCCGTGGAAGTACTCGTAGAACAGAATGTAATCTTTCCAATGAGGATCGGTCTGGAATTTCTCCGTAGCCCCGTACACCGGACGACGGCCCGACTTATCGCGCAGGAATATCCGAGTCAACCGATTGGCAATTTCACGGGCTACCTCAAACAGGTTCATCTGGTTGCCCGAGCCTGTCGGACACTCGATCTTGAAGTTGTCGCCGTAATATCCATAAAACGACAGCAGAGCACGAATCAGCAGCGCGTTCACCGGCATCCAAATTGGACCACGCCAATTGGAGTTTCCACCAAACATACCTGTGTCGGATTCCGCCGGAAGATAGTTCACGCGATACTCATGGCCACCCACATTGAAGACGTAGGGATGATCGGCATGGCTGCGGGAAAGAGCACGAAGGCCGTAAGGGCTCAGGAATTCGTTCTCATCGAGCATGCGAGACAGGATTCGGCGTAACCGTTCCGGACCCACCAAAGCTGCGATGCCACGCTCGCCATACCCGAGATGCCTCGGGCCGGTTGGATGAATGCTCTTCAGCAGATCGGGCATCCGCATCAGGCGTTCCTGAAACATTGCCGACACGCGAGGCACCCGTTCCCGCTGCCACGGCTCGATGACGGTGGTGGCGCAAAGCGGTAACAAACCCACCATGGAGCGGACTTTGAGCCGGGTCGCGGTGCCATCGGGAAGGCGCAAAACATCGTAGTAGAAGCCATCCTCTTCGTCCCACATGCCATCGGGCCCCATCTGATTCATGGCGCTGGCGATCAAAAGAAAATGGTCGGCAAACTTGATGGCCATGTCTTCGAAACAAGAATCGTGGGCCGCCAACTCGACGCTGATCTCGAGCATGTTCTGACAAAACAGGGACACCCAAGCCGTGCCGTCCGCCTGCTCCAGGTGGCCGCCTGTGGGTAAGGGGGCGCTGCGGTCGAAGACACCGATGTTGTCCAGTCCGAGGAAACCGCCTTCGAACAGATTCTTGCCAAAGCGATCTTTGCGATTCACCCACCAGCTGAAGTTCAGCATCAGCTTCACAAATGACCGTTTAAGGAAATCCAGATCGCCTTCCCCTTTGAGTGCCTGCTCGGTCCGGTACAGGAAAAGAGTGGCCCATGCGTGCACGGGAGGATTGACATCGCTGAAATTCCACTCGTAGGCGGGAATCTGGCCAGTCGGATGCAAGAAGAATTCCTGTAGCATCAGGTCGAGCTGCTCTTTCGCGAAATCCACGTCCACCGTGGAAAGCGCGATGGCGTGGAATGCCAGATCCCAAGCCGCATACCAGGGATATTCCCACTTGTCGGGCATGGAGATAACGTGCGCATTCACCATGTGCGACCATTCGATGTTCCGGATCTGCGCGGACCTTGGCCGCAGCGGATCCACGCCATGTTCCTCCAGCCATTTGTCCACGTCGAAACCGAAGTACTGCTTGCTCCACAGCATCCCCGCCAGAGCTTGACGCATGACGCGGCCCTCATCTTCGCTGACTCGTTCCGGCGTGATGCTTTGATAGAACTCGTCTGTCTCCCGCTTACGAGTCTGCAGGATTTCAGCAAAGCTCTTGAAGGGATCGCCCATCGCAGCCGGTGCCAAATCACTGAGTCGCAGGCGGATCGTCGCCGTTTGGCCTGCGTCAACGGTGACTCGGTAGTGAGCTGCAGCCTTGGTTCCTGTGTGTTCCGGGTTTACCGCTCCCTGCTTGCCGTGGACCACATAGTTGTCGATCGCATCTTTCACGTACGGGCCGGCATTGGGCGTGCCAAAGATCCGCTCGTTGTTCGTCTCATTCTCCGTGAACAGGAGTTGGGCATCTCCGTCACAGTACAAGTAGCGCTCCCCGAGTTGGGTGTGTGACGCTGCTATCGATGGCGAACCGTTCTTACCCGCGATCTGCCTCAGGGACGGCTTGGGTGCCTCCGGCGACCAACTCCAGGTATTGCGAAACCACAGAGTGGGCAGGACGTGCAACGGTACTGGCTCAGGCCCCCGATTACACACGCTGATCTGGATCAGTATGTCCTCGGGTGTCCGCTTGGCATACTCCACAAACACGTCGAAGTATCGATCGTCGTTGAAGACCCCCGTATCCAGAAGCTCGTATTCCATTTCCCCACGATTGCGCGCCTTGCTGGTTGAGACCAAATTATCGTAAGGAAACGCCGCCTGAGGATATTTGTACAAATACTTCATGTACGAATGAGTCGGCGCGCTGTCGAGATAAAAGTAATACTCCTTTACATCCTCACCGTGATTGCTTTCGCTGTTGGTCAAGCCAAACAGGCGCTCCTTGAGTATGGGATCCTTGCCATTCCATAAACCTATGCTGAAGCAAAGCAACTGCTTCTCATCGCTGATCCCGGCCAGACCATCCTCGCCCCAGTGATAGGCGCGCGATCGAGCCTGATCGTGGCTGAAATAGTCCCAGGCATTTCCATCATGGCTGTAGTCCTCGCGAACTGTGCCCCACTGCCGCTCGCTGAGATAAGGACCCCATTTTCTCCAGGGAATCTTGGCCGCGCGAGCCTCTTGTAGTCTGACGGTCTCTGCACTCATATTTCCCTCCACCGAAAAGACGTTTTCCCTCGCCCCACCTCGGCATCCTTACCCCGCCGACTACTCGCGCGCTACTGGCAAAGTTACCAGTCCCCGGAGTTGGGATTGTTTGCGGGAGCAGTAACGAAAACGGCATTCTTTCGAGCGCGTAGACCATGAGCGCCCGCGACGCGGCCGATTGCAATTTTCAGCCGAGGCCGATCTGCGTCAACGAGAGTTTCCTGCAAGAGGAGAACCTGGAGGGTGGATATTTCAGTGGATTTGCATCGCCGTTGCGGTAGTCGTCAGGTTATTTTTCTTGGTCCATGGCTATAGCCGGCTCGCGGTAATGCGCGACGAACCGGCATTCGCTGTCTCCTTACTCTTCATCTAGATATTCGCCGGGCACATCATCTTCGGGCACTTCACGGGTTCGCACTGCCCTCACGCCACGTCTTCCGGCTTCTTCGACTCCACTCACAACTCCCGCCTCGAAAGCGTTCCCTTCCTCAACCAACTCGTCGACGCTTTCCGAATCCGCGCTTTCCACATTTGACAAGCCCTGTAGATCTCCCGACTGTTCGCCCGAGCGCGATCCCGACGCCTCCTGAGAGAATCCAAACACATCCCGCGGGTTGGCTTCCTGCCTGGCATCCCCTGTACGCGCGCCTGCGGTCCGTCGGCCGATCACTTTTCTAACCGGGCCCTTCGTTTTCTTCGCGGCAGTGTTCGGGGCGGTCTTGCGCTTCGTAGTTTTTCGTGGATTTTTCCTCTTCTGCGCCAGTTTTTTCGCCGGCGTCACCTTTCGGCCAGTGGTTCTCTTCAACCCGGTGGACTTCTTTCTGGTTTTCTTTTTGGTAGCCATTCGCGCAGTCTAGCATCGGCGCGGGCCGGGGGCAAAACCGAGGCGCCGTCACCTTTTTTTCCACTCAGTGACCTTGTCGGGTTTGCCCCAGGCCTGATAGAGCTGGACGAGCCATTGATGCGCCAGTTCCAGGTGGTAGCGGTCAGGCACATCGATGCGGTCTTTGAGGGCGAGCATCCCCTGGTAACCTTCGAGGAGCAGCGGCTCGGCTTCGGCGTAGTTCTTCTCTCCGGAGAGGCTCGCACCCAAGAGACTGGCGGCGCGATATCGCTGCCAATTATCCGGCTGGACCTTCTTCTCTGCCTCCAGCGCTTCGCGCGCCACTGGCTCGCTTTCGGCGAACTTGCCCTGCGACAGGTACACGAGGGCGAGATCGGCTTCTGAAGCCACCGTGTCCGGATTCTCCGGGCCCAGGACGCGCCGCCGCGCCGCCAGAGCCTGCTCGGCGTAATTCTCCGCCAGATCGTATTTGCCCTGGCGTTGATACATTTGCCCCAAATCCGCTAGTACGAAAAGGATATCGGGATGCTCGGGAGCCAGCACGCGACGCTCGGTTTCGAGGGTTCGGCTAAGCAGCGCCTCAGCCTCCGTGTGCTTGCCTTCGTACCAGTAGGCGTCCGCCAAACTTTCCATCGAAATCAGCGTATCGGGATGTTCGGGACCCACCACGCGGCGCCGGATCTCCAGAGTCTGACTGTGGAGCGCCTCAGCCTGCGCGTACTTGCCCTGGTTCGCGTAGACGTTTGCCAGATTGAACATGGAACGCAGGGTATCAGGATGCTCGGGACCCAACACCCGACGCCGCATGTCCAGGGCCTGGCCGAAGAGCGTCTCAGCCTGGGCGTAGTTGCCCTCGCCCAGGTAGACGTTTGCCAGATTGTTCATCGACCAAAGCGTTTCGGGATGCTCCTGACCCAACACCCGGCGCCGGATCTCAAGGGTCTGGCTCGCGAGCGCCTCGGCCTGCGCGTACTTGCCCTGAATCCAGTAGGCGTTTGCCAGATTGCCCATGGACCAAAGCGTGTCGGGATGTTCAGGACCCAGCACGCGGCGTTCGATCTGTAGCGTTTGCTCGTCGAGCGCCTCGGCCTGCGGGTACTTTCCCTCGTACCAGTAGACGTGGGCCAGATTGTTCATGGAAACCAGCGTATCGGGATGCTCGGGACCCAACACGCGACGGCGAATCTCCAAAGCCTGGCTATAGAGCGTCTCGGCCTGCCCGTACTTGCCCTCATCCGAGTAGACCCAGGCCAGATTGTTCATAGAAACCAGCGTGTCGGGATGCTTGGGTCCCAACACGCGGCGCTCGATCTGCAGCGTTTGGTCGTCGAGCGCCTCGGCCTGCGGGTACTTGCCTTCGCGCCAGTAGACGTTGGCCAGACTGTTCATGCAACGCAGCGTATCGGGATGCTCGCGACCTAATACGCGCCGCCGCAAATCCAGCGCTGCTTCGAACTGCTTCGCTGCCTCCGGATAGAGTCCCAGGCCTGTGTACGCCGTCCCCATGGTGTTGCGAATCGCTGCCTCGACGTCCGGCTCGTTTGCGAACTTACCCTGGATGCGCTGCGCCGCCCGGTCCAGAGCGGTGCGCACCTTCAGGTCCGGATCGGGCTTGGTGCGCGGCCCTGATTGCTTGGCGGCGCTGGCTTGTGCCAGCAGATCGTTCTGAAGGAAATCGTTGACTGCCTGAGCGACGGCCGCTTCGCGGTTGGCGCGAATGCTTTGGCGGATGCTGATGACCGAGGCCGAAATCAGCACCAGCGCGAACGCGCCCGCCGTTGCCAGGGCAACGCGGTAGCGACGTGCAAACTTGCGCGCACGATATGCCAGTGAAGGTGGTACGGCCAGCACCGGCTCGTTCCTCAGATAGCGCCTGATGTCGGCGGCAAATTCGGAAGCGGAAGCGTAGCGCCGCGAACGTTCTTTTTCCAGAGCTTTCAGGGCAATCGCGTCCAGCTCTCCCCGCACTTGCCGGGCCAGCGCAACTGGTTCG
>Ga0207002_1061_pt1 | contig 20781 bp, 29 predicted proteins | sample Alteio_BWMinCont_88_FD_153473 | JGI IMG/M metagenome (GOLD analysis project Ga0207002, IMG submission 153473) | Enriched cells from forest soil in Barre Woods Harvard Forest LTER site, Petersham, Massachusetts, United States -... | ecosystem: Environmental > Terrestrial > Soil > Temperate forest >...
CTTCTTCAACACACAGCGCATGGTGCAGCAATACATCACCGACGCGTATCTGCGCTGAAACAGCATTGCAATCGCAGACTAAATCAGGGCGCAGCGGCGGGCTGCGGAATCTTCTTGGTGCCGAGAAGCTCGTTATCAACGTCTAGAATGTTGCGTTTCGCAAAATAACCGAAGAAGTTCCACTGGCCGTACTTCTCCTTGATCGCAGGCAACACAGTGCCAACCAGATCATCTCCCGTCTTGCCGTCATCGATCTGTTTTTTGACTAGCCCCCGCAAATCAGCCAGATAGCCTTGAAATGCTTCTACGTCGTGAGCGTTTCCCGGTTCTCCATGGCCGGGAACATAGGTAACTGGCGCGGACAACGATTGCAAGCTCTCGAGCGTTTTCATCCACTTCTCCGTGGAAGCGTCGATCACGTCGCGGGAAACGCGGTTTTCGAAGAGGCTGGGGCGGTCGTTCTAGCGCAGCGAAATGTTGCCGCCTGGATCCATACGGAAAACCTGAAGTTCTTCGGGAAAAACATCAAGCCTGAGCAGAAAGCACTGGTGGAAGGACTAGCGGCGCCGGCTGTTCTCTACGACTCAGGTATCGAACTGATCCTCGGCTCCAGAGAAATCCTGGTTCGTGTTTTTCCGAAGAACTTCAGGTTTTCCGTATGGATCCAGGCGGCAACATTTCGCTGCGCTAGAACGACCGCCCCAGCCTCTTCGAAAACCGCGTTTCCCGCGACGTGATCGAGGTGATAGTGCGTGTTTACCACAAACTTGATTGGGAGCTTTGTGAGTTTGCGAATTTCCGCGAGCAACTGCTTGGCGGCGGCTTCGTTTTCGAACGTGTCGATCACCAGTACGCCGTTTTCTCCTATTACGAATCCAGAGTTGGCGCCCGCGTCGCCCTTGGCGTCGTCGATTGCTGCGTAGATGTCATGTCCGAGCGGTTTCAGCGTGAACGGAGGTGAGCTTGCCTGCGGCGCCGCAGTTTGGGCGAATGCGCCAAAGGGAAGAAGGACCCCCAGGAGAATAGATGAAACAAAGTAACGGCGGATAAGGTTTGGCATGGACTCGTATCCTACCCCAAGCAGGGGCGCAGGCAAAAAGATTGAGCGAGACTGGCTGGATTTATATTCCTAGGTCAGCGTAGCCGCTTTTTGTATAGGGCCATCCCCACGGCGGCGTCCATTCCCATTTTTTCCAAGGCCGTGATCTCGCTCCGCGTTTTGATGCCGCCGGCGGCAATAATCGGATGCGACGTTGCGCCGCGGAGCATTCGAAACCAATCAAGGTTCGCGCCTGTCATGGTGCCTTCGCGGTCCACGTCAGTGCACAAGAAGCCCCCGCAGAAAGGTTCGAGCTGCGCGAACACCTGTTCGGCTTGCAGCGCTAGCCGTTTCCGCCAGCCATGAATCGTGATCTTGCCCTTGGCAGTGTCGAGGGCGATGACGATTTGTTCGGGACTCATTGTTTTCGCAAGCCGCCGCAGAAGACGGGTGTTCACTTTGCCTTCCCGGAAGGCGGCGCTCCCAATGATGATTTGGTTCGCGTCCCAGCTGGCAATTTCTTCCGCGCGGGCAATGGTTCGAATCCCACCGCCAACGCGAACCTTCCTTCCGAACTCTTTCCGTGCCCGCGCGCAAAGCTCGCACGCGAGTTCATCATTCGCGCCTTTTCCCATGGCCGCATCTAGATCAATGATGTGCAGCCATGGGTATTTCTTGAATTCCTGCAGGAGGCCGAAGACGTCAGCGACGGCTAGTTCTCGTTTCCGCCCATGCACCAATTGGACTGCTTGGCCGTCTTGCAAATCGATGCAGGGAATCAGCACGGAAAACGCACCTCGACACCCTTTGCTGCGAGAAACTCCTTCAGCGCGCGGATGGGTTGTACGCTGTCGTGAAAAATGGATGCGGCTAGCGCGGCGTCCGCCGCACCTTGTTGGAAAATTTCGACGAAGTGTTCCGGCAGTTTGGCCCCGCCGGAGGCAATCACAGGAACCGAAACGGCCTCGGAAATCGCCGCTGTGAGCGCCACGTCGAAGCCGCTCTGCGTGCCGTCACGATCCACGGAGGTCAGCAGGATTTCTCCCGCGCCCTGCGCGACGCCTTTTTTCGCCCAAGCGACAGCATCCAATGGCGTGGATTCACCTCCCCCGCGCACCATCACCTGCCAATGATCGCCGCAACGTTTCGCGTCAATCGCCAGTACCACCGCTTGCGCGCCAAATTCGCGCGATAATTCTGAAATTAATTCTGGCCGTTCGACGGCGGCAGTGTTTACTGTGACTTTGTCCGCGCCGGCGCGGACCACGGCGCGGCCATCCTCGAGTGTTCGAATGCCGCCGCCCGCCGTTAGCGGAATGGCCAGCTCGGCGGCCACGCGCCGGATCGTCTCGAGAAAGGTCGGACGCCGGTCGCGTGACGCTGCGATGTCGAGCACCACCAACTCATCGGCGCCTTCGGCGTTATAGCGCCCAGCAAGCGCAACGGGATCACCTGCGTCACGGAGCCCCACGAAGTTCACGCCTTTTACGACGCGCTCGCCATCGGTATCGAGGCAGGGAATGATGCGGTGCGCCAGGCTCATGCAGCCAGCCTCAGAAAGTTGCGCAATAAGCGCGCACCTGGTTCGCCGCTTTTTTCCGGATGGAATTGGACGGCGAAAATATTCTGTTTTTCCACAACGGCAGCGAAATCCGTACCATGCGTGCACGTTGCGGCCGTGCTGCCGTCCGAATCGAGCAGGGCGAACGAATGCGCAAAGTAAAAGTAGGAATCTCCGGCGATTCCTTCCAAAAGCCGCGACTCGCGCTTGGCCGCGAGCTGATTCCAGCCCATGTGAGGGAGTTTTACTGTGGCAGGCAGCGCGCATACTTTTCCCGGAAGCAGGTTCAGGCCTCGCAGTTCCGAAGCCTCTTCACTGGATTCATACAGAACTTGCAGCCCAAGACAGATTCCGAGAAACGGCACGCCTTGCCGGATGGCCTCGATCACAGGCGCGCGCAGATTTTGTTCGTCAAGCGCGCGAACCAGAGCGGCGTAATGTCCAACGCCGGGTAGCAGCAGCGCCTCCGCTTTAGAAATGAGCTCGGGAGAAGTAGTCCGCTCCGAATCTGCGCCGAGTCGTTGCAGGGCTCGCTCCACGGAAGGCACATTTCCTGCCCCATAGTCCACGATCGTCACTTTCATAGCAGCCCTTTAGTGCTCGGCAGAACCTTCCGCAGGCGCTTGTCTCTCGCAACTGCAAAACGCAGCGCTCGCGCAAACGCCTTAAACATGGCTTCGACTTGATGATGCGACGAGCGTCCGTATAACGCGCGCAGATGCACGTTGGCCCTGGCGGCCTGTGAAAAGCCCTGAAAGAAATCCTCGACAAGCTCCACTTGAAAATCGCCGACGCGCTTTGCGCTGATCTTTGCATTTACGACGCAAAAAGGTCTGCCACCCAAGTCCACGGCCGCCGCGGCAAGCGTTTCGTCCATGGGCATCAGAAAGTATCCGGCGCGCAAAATGCCGCGCTTGGAGCCAAGAGCCTTCTGCACCGCCTCGCCCAGCGCGATCCCAACGTCTTCCACGGTGTGATGTTGATCCACATCGAGATCGCCGCGTGCGTTTACGTCCAGATCAAAGGCGCCGTGGCGGGCGACCAGTTCGAGCATGTGATCGAAAAAACGAATGCCGGTGGAAATTCGCGCCTTTCCAAGCCCTTCCAGATTCAGCGTGAGGCGAATGTCCGTCTCGTTCGTCTTGCGATGAATGATCGCTTTGCGTGGCATGGCAAATTATTGGGCGCTAGCGTTTAGGCTGGCGCTCTCAATTCCTTTCGAATGGCTTTCAGCACCAGTTTCATTTCGGACTGCGTACCAATGGTGATGCGGACAAATCCCGGGCCAATGTCTTTGCTTCGGTCGCGCAGAAGAATCCCTTGTTTCTCTAATTTGTAAAACAACGCCGGTCCGTCTGGCCCGAAATTTGCCAGAAGAAAATTTCCGGCGCTGGAAAAGGTTTCAGCGCCTAATTTTCTCAGTTCCGCAGCGAACCAGACGCGCAATCGCTTTACTTCTTTCACGTAACCCAGCATGGTCGCGCGGTCGGCGACGGCCGCTTCTGCTGCCACCAGGGCCGCGAGGTTGACAGGGAAGGGCGGCATGGCACGGCGCACCATTGCGAGCGACTTCTCACAGGCAATTACTGCGCCGAGCCGCAGGGACGCCAGCCCGGCCACTTTCGAAAACGTTCTTGTGACGAATAATTGAGGATAGTTTCGAATCAAAGGCACCGCGGAGAAGCCGGAGAACTCCGCATAGGCTTCATCCATCACAACGGCCGTGTGCGTAGCGGCCAGCAGGATTGTCCGCAGCTCGTTTTCGCGCAACAAGGTCCCAGTGGGGTTATTCGGATTCGCGATGAAGACCACTCGCGGTTTCTTTCGCAACGCCGTGACGACCTCTTTGAGCGGAAACTCCATCTGACTGCCATAGCGCAAAACCACAATCCTGGCGCCGTAAATCTCCGCGTAGTAGCGGTACATGGGAAAGGTCGGCTCGCAGATCAAGATGCTGGTGCCCGGCTCGACGAAGGTATCAAAGAAAACGCGCAGTGCGTCGTCTCCGCCGTTGGCGAGCAGCAGTTCCTCCGGACGCACGCGAAAATAGCGCGCCAGGCGTTGCGTTGGGGCTTGGTACTCGGGGTACATCGCCAGTTGGTTGCTCGTAAGCTTGGCAAGCGCTCGCCGCACTGCCGGCGAGCAACCTGCGGTGTTTTCATTGAAGTCCAGGCGCACCTTGTCCGATCGTCCTTCGGCAGGCGCTTCATACGTGCGGCGATGCAAAATGGCCTCGCGCACGGGTAATCGCACTTTCATCGGCGTATCTCCACGGCGTTTGCGTGTGCCAACAGCCCTTCGGCGCGTGCCAGCGTCTGCACATCATTCGCCAGCTTTGCGAAGCCAGCGCGGTCGATGGATTGGACGCTGATGCATTTCACAAAATCAGCCGCTGAGAGCCCGCCGCGCCTGCGCGCCCAGCCGCTCGTGGGCAACACGTGATTGCTGCCGCTGGCGTAATCGCCAAGCGGCTGCGCGGCCCACGGACCCAAGAAAACCGTGCCGGCAGCGTGAATTTTTTTCAAGAGGGCCTCTCCATCGTCCGGCAAACTCAAATGCTCCGGAGCAAATCGATTTACAAATTCGCATGCTACTCGGAGGGACGGCGCCACGAGGATCGCGCTCGCGCGCTTCATGGAAAGGTGCGCGGGATTGCTTCGCGGCAATTGCTGCAGCTGCCGGAGCGTTTCCCTTTGAACTTGTTGTGCCAGTCGCATTGAGGTTGTCACAAAAAAACTTCCTGCATCCGTCGCGTGTTCGGCTTGCGCGAGCAAATCCGCGGCGATCCATCTAGAGTTGCCATTTGTTGCCAAGACAATCGCTTCGGTCGGCCCGGCCGGGAGATCGATCGCGCAGTCATTGCTAACGAGCTGCTTGGCCGCGGTGACGAAACGATTCCCTGGTCCGAATATCTTCTCCACGCGCGGCACGCGTTTTGTGCCGTAAGCAAATGCGGCAACGGCTTGAGCGCCTCCGATTCGAGCGATGCGCGTGACGCCGAGGATGCTCGCTGCTGCAAGCAACGCTACGTTCGGCCGCGGACACGCCACCTGGATCTGAGACACCCCGGCCACCCTTGCCGGCACAACTGTCATGACCAAAGTCGAAAGCAGAGAGAATTGCCCGCCTGGAACGTAGCAGCCAATGGATTTGATCGGCCGCACGACTTGGCCGATTTCTACTCCTCGTTCGACTTTGATGGCCCACGGTTTCGGCAGTTGCTTCTCCGCTACGCGGCGGACGTTGCACGCGGCATGTTCCACCGCTTGCAGAAAATTGTCGCTCACTTCCTTGCGTGCAGCGCGAATTTCGCTCTCAGGGATCCACGGTCCTTCGCGCCGGAAATCCATGCCGTCTAACTTCTTTGCCCATGCATAGAGCGCCGTGTCCCCACGCCGGCGAACGTCGCTGATAATCTGCTCCGCGACGCGTTGAGCCTCGGCGTCGTGCTCTTGGCGCGCGCGAAGAAGTTTTTTCTCGACCGCCGGTGTGAGTCTCACGATGCGCATCAGAGCACGATCTTATTCAGGGGATACTCGACAATCCCCTGCGCTTTGGCGGCTTTCAGTTTTGGCAGAATCTGCCGCACAACCGCTTCTTCAACAATGGTATTGATCGCCACCCAATCCGGATCGCTCAGTGCCGAAATCGTGGGCTTCTTGAGCGCGGGAAGAACGTTCAACACCGCCGCCAAATCGTTCCGGTGCACGTTAAGCAAAAGACCCACTTTGCTGGCGGCCGCAATTGCGCCTTGCAGCATAAGAATCAGGTTCTCTGCCTTCTCGCGTTTCCAGGAATCGGCCGCCGCCGCGTGGTTCATGATGAACACTGTCGCGGATTCCAGCACCGTGTCCACGATGCGCAGCCGATTGGCGCGGAGCGACGAACCTGTCTCCGTGACTTCCACGATGGCGTCGGCAAGTTGCGGCACTTTTACTTCCGTCGCTCCCCACGAAAATTCCACGCGTGCCTTTACTCCGTGTTTCGAAAGATAACTCTCGGTGATTCGAACGACTTCGGTCGCGATGACCTTGCCCTCTAGACCGCGCGCATCGCGGATCGCCGAATCCTCCGGCACGGCCAGCACCCAACGCACCCGCGCCAGCCGCTGCTTGGCGTAGACGAGCTCGGACAGTTCCTCCACCGCGGCGCCGGTCTCCACGACCCAATCATGCCCAGTGATGCCCGCGTCCAGCGCGCCGGACTCAACGTAGCGCGCCATCTCCTGCGCGCGAACCAGCAAACATTCGATTTCGTCATCGTCAATCGCCGGAACGTAACTTCGCGAGCCCAACGTGATTTTCCACCCTGCGCGCCCGAAGAGATCAAGCGTCGCATCTTGCAGGCTGCCTTTTGGAATTCCCAGCTTCAACCGGTTCATCGCGCCTTCTCCTGCCCGTAGATCTTCTCGGGTTCGAACGTGCGCACGGCGATGATCGTTGCGTCCCCGTCGGCTCCAAGCGCGCGGAAAAAACAGCTTCGATAGCCTTCATGGCAGACGCCCGGCCCCACTGGCTCAACACGCACAAGCAGCGCATCCGCATCGCAGTCCACACGGATTTCGCGAACTCGCAAGACGTGTCCGCTGGATTCACCCTTCTTCCAGAGCTTATTCCTTGAACGGCTGAAGAACACGACTTCGCCAAGTCGTCGCGTCTCCGCCAGCGAGTCGCCGTTCATGAAGCCAAGCATCAGCACCTCGCCACTGCGCTCGTCCTGAATGATCGCCGGCACCAACCCGCCGCTTTTCTGAAAATCGATCTCCACGTCTGTACCTCCCGAAACCAAACGATCTGAAAACAAAAAACCCGCTGGGGCTTGCTGCGCCAGCGGGCTGAAGAGTGCTTTGTTTAGCGAATCGCTATGCACACCTCAGCAGGCGCGGCTCGTGGCCGTGATGATGATGGTGGCGATGCGCCCGAACTGTAAGTGTACCGTTCATTGCGAAGCTCGAACTTAGAGGAAATTCGCCCGCATGTCAATGACAGGATTTCTGTCTCGGCGAGCCGAATTTGGAAGCCGCACGCCAGGAAGGGAGCCAGCGAAATTTTGAATATTTCGCATCAAAATTTCCCGTTTGACCCTGGATTCCACGGTCCTATGATGGCGTCATTGCGGATCCCACTTGGAAGCAGGAGGCACCATGAAAAAGTGGTCGTTGGTCCTTCTAGTAGTTGCGGCGGTCATGCCAACCGCGGCTTTGGCGCAGCACTCTTCGAAAGCGAATGAGGCCAAACCGACGGATTCGAGTCCTCAAGCAGTTGCCCCCAAAGCTGTAACCATCTCCGGTCAGGTCAGCGAGGATGAAAAAACGCTAATCGGTGACGATGACGCGATTTGGGCGGTAAGCAATCCCGGCGTCCTGGCGGGGCATCGCGGCCAGCAAGTCCTCGTCAAGTGTGAACTACACTCCGGCAAAAACGAGATTCACGTCTTCTCCATCAAAATGAGTCTGCGCGACGTAAAGTACGTGTCCAAAAGCGGCGACTCCGCGTTCCGCCGCTAACTTGGATTGGCTCAGGACGTGATGTAGCCAAAATCTATCATGGATTGTCCTTCAAGATACTCAGTTGAATCGTCTTTCGGGAGTGCTTGCCAAGGGTTCAGTGGGCTGCGCCGGGAGACTTTGCGCCGCTGAAGTTCATGCTCATTTTGAAGTGAACGGCCACGCCAGACTTGCCATTAGGAAGCTCTTCCACGCGCACAACCTCTGCCACATACTCGCAATTCATGGGATCATGCGGCGAGCTGTAAGGGAAGGTCACAAAAACCCGCATCCCTTTGTAGTAGGATTTCCGTCGCGTACTGAAGAAGATGCCTTCTTTGGACGCGTTCACGCTGACCGGCAGATCCTCAAAGTGCTCGTCATTGGGGTCCGACGGCCGCACGCGCACCGGCCGGGCAATCTTAGCCCTGCGGCTGCTGCGCTTCACCGGATAGTCGGTAGTTGAGGCTTCTGGAGTGATAACTTTCGAGATGGTCTTGCTCCATAACTACTATTCGCGAACGCAGCTGCATCGTCAAGCGGGTGCGCTGAATCTGATACTGCATGGGATGTGCCACTTCGGGAATCAGCTTTGGGAGATGTCATGAAAGATAAAGTACAAAAGGATGCGGCTGCTTGGAAGAAACAACTCACGGAGAATCAATACTTTGTGACCAGGCAAAAGGGCACGGAGCCCCCCTTCACCGGCGAGTACGAGGATACCGAGACCCCGGGAACCTACAAGTGCGTTTGCTGCGGCCAGCCCTTGTTTCGTTCTGATACAAAATACCACTCAGGGTCCGGCTGGCCCAGTTTCTATGCACCCACCAGCGAAGAGGCTGTGGACGCTGAAACGGACACCAGTCATGGGATGAAGCGAACCGAAGTGAAGTGCAGCCGTTGCGATGCCCACCTCGGCCACGTCTTTGATGACGGACCCCGCCCCACGGGCTTGCGGTACTGCATCAACTCGGCATCGTTGGATTTGGACGAAGACTGAAAAAGGCGTCCCAATCTCTTGGGACGCCTTATCCGCTCTGTTTTCTCAAGTTATAGCAAGAAAGGGATTACGCAGCCGGGCAGGCGCACGCCACCATTTCAGCGACAGGATCACGTTCCCAGGCGCCGAGCAGCAGCACTTTCGTGCCTGTCGGATACTTGAACACATAATAGGTGTTCGAAAGTCCTTCTATTTCATAAAAACCGGGCCGGCGCGGATCGGGCCGCGAAGGCGCACCCACAGTGAGAAGTTGACGCAGTTCAGCGATCTGTTCCTGCGAATGGTTTCGCAGATCTTCCACAACGGGCGGTTGTTTCGTGCAGTTCGTAATCATTGTTAATCTCCGCCACATTCAGCTTATCCTCTCCTCACATGTAAAGACGCAGAAACTCGGAAAATGTTTCATGGGCGGCAACGAGTTTTGTGACAAATTGGCCCGCAGGCCCAGGCGCTCCCCCAAAGGAACCATCACGTATTGGATGCGCCGGACTACGGGGGCGGTACAAATCAGCGCGGTTCGCCAGCCCTAAAGTTTGAAACGCGGGTCGCTATCTGAATAGTAATAAAAATACAGAGTATCCGTCTCAGGGGAAGGAGCACTTGCCGCAGTCTGACACGTTTTTCCATTCCAACCGGCGCGCTTTTCTGCTGTAATGGAACGCGGGTTACTATCTCCCCCGGTACTTGCGCGGCGCTTGCTTCCCTGAGATAGTGCGATGCTTACTCTTGAGAAACAGGGATGGTCAACGTGACAAAAAGTGGGACGAAGAAGGGTGCGGGACGAGGAAAAAGTACCTTTGCGAAGGACCGCCGCCGCAAGCATCACCATTATCTCGTCAGTGTCTATTACGCCGACGGCGAAAAATTCGGGCGGGTCTACACGGACAAGGAAAAAGCTTCGCGCTTCGCCGAGCGGCAGCGCCGTTCGCCGGTGGTGAAGTCCGCGCGCATCACCCAGGTTTCCTGACCACCGATTGAACGCGGCCTGTTTCCGTTTGGCAGGGCACGGCCAAGCGAGGCTTGTCGCTGCCGTCGCTGGCATGTTATAAAAAGAGTGTGGTTGAGCGGCCTTAGTATAGTGGTAGTACGGAACCTTGCCAAGGTTCAGGTGTCGGTTCGATTCCGATAGGCCGCTCCATTAAATCAAGCACTTACAGACTCTGCCTTCTCAGCGCGGGAACACAAAGGAACAGAAGCTGTTCCAGCCGCCGGTCGCATCATCTCAACCACTTTAAGTGTGCTGCACGCTTTGCGGGCGTCGCGGCCCGTGCGTGCGTTGGCGCAGACGTCTGCGCGGTGCTGGTGGGGCGGGATCGGGGGCGTTTGTGTGTGGGTCGGGACATGATCTGCGCTCCGCGGGTCAACGCGGGGGGCGGGGGAGATCGCCGAAGTCTACCTTGAAGACTTCGTCTTCGGGATGGAGTTCTTCTTCGACGGCTGGGAGGGTACGGAGGAGGAGGTTGCAGGTGTAGGCCATGTCGGCGGCGGGGGTGGATGCGGTCTTCGGCTTCGAGCTTGAGGAGGTGAGAGAGGAAGTCGTTGATGGGAATGGCGGATTTGAATTCGGTGAGGTCGGCGGTAAGGGTGGCGGAGAGATCGGCAGGTGCGTTCTCATGCTTGGGGAGGCGGGCATGGTTGCGGCAGAAGAGGGATTCCGGATTTGGAACAAGAGGCAGCGGGTGCCGTTGACGAAGTGATGCTGACAGCGCGAGTCGTGAGCGGCCTGGGGTAAAGATGAAACGTTGATGGAATTGGAGTTAGCGTTTTCTTGGTTCATTTTTGATCCTCGATGAGAGAGTGCGGGGATATACGCCCTCGGGCATTTGTAAGGATGTGAAACGAAAGAAGTTGCGAGAGGGGGCATTTGTAAGAATCTGAGGAAAAAGGAGATGGGAGAACGGAAAGAGAGAGGGTGTGCGAAAGTGAGGAATGGCGGAGTTGGCGTAAAACGTTCACAACGTATTATAACATAGAATAAGTAAATGTAAGGTAATATTTTGTATCAGGTTTGAGACGGAAAGTACGATTAAGAGATTGGAGAGCAATGGATTTGCGCCAATCTCCGGGCGGATTCTCGGAGCAATCACAATTCAACCCGCAACTCCGGCCAGAGAACTACTTGGCCATTTAACAGCCATTCCCTGAAACTGCAATCCGACTCCAAACCGTCCGTCGGGGAGCCGTTCACAGTAAACAACCCGAGCCAGGGTACGAAGATCGCCCACGACCGAGCTGATCATGAGCCGCTCGTTTAAGTCTCTAGCGTGCTGGGCAAAGATACGAATGCCCAGCGAACAGACGTTTTCCGTAATAGTCCTCTCCGTCGTGGCAGGGTCCAAAGGGCTGGAGATCTGCACCGGGATCGCTACCGAAATCCGTTTCTCAAGGCGTCCAGACCGCACAGGCATTTGTCAAATAACCTTTCAAACTTGATTCCGTTCGTTGGCACCGGGCTGGACGATGCCAGAAAGCTTCGAAACCTGAAAAAAGTTGAGCGATGGTACTCCTCACTGAGCCATAAGGCCCTATTGAGCCTATGAATTTGCCTCCGTCTCGAAGCGCGATTTCGATCGGTGCCGCTTCTGCTCGTACATGGCTTTGTCGGCCTTCATCATCAATTCTTCGATGGATGCGTGGCTACACGGATCGAATCGTGCGAGGCCTAAACTGACGGAAATTTCACAGCGACTCTGTTCCGCGCTAACCGATTTCAAACGCTCGAAAAACCGCGCCCTGATACTGGCTTCGCTGTGACCGGCCGCTTCGATCGCAAGAACCGCGAACTCGTCCCCGCCCAAGCGAGCGACAACATCGGAATCCCGAAAGGTCTCTTCCAACACGCCGGCCGTGCGCTTCAACACGCAGTCGCCTGCGTAATGCCCGAACGAATCGTTAATGTCCTTCAAGCGGTCCACGTCCATCACAAACAGCAGCAGGCCCCGCCCGGATCTTCGCCCAAGTTTCAGTTGGCGTTCTGCAAGGGCCATAAACCCCCGACGGTTATATAAGCCTGTGAGTTCATCGGTGAGCGCAAGGCTGCCCAATTCCGCTTGCAACATGTACTGTTTTGCCGCGCAGCGCACCGCGCGCATCAGAAGCTCACTGACTTGTCCATTCTGACTTTCGCCGCCGGCAATAGCGGGGGGCTCCGAGCGCAAGTCGCGCAATAAATCGGCAAGTTCTCGATTTGCCTCCGTGAGGAGAGTTGGGAAAACGTGATTTGCATCCCCATTTTCTCTGCCAGCCAACAATCCCGGAACTCTGCGGCGAAACAAGGAGTGGGGATCCACTGTCATGTTCAAGAGCGCGACATCCGCTGGATTGTATTCAGTTCCCATTCCCATCTGCCGTCTCCGTGAGCAACTGCTGAGTTTAGGTCTCATTGATCCCATTGGTATCTGCTTTCATCCTCGTATTTATGACGATGCTCCGGAGCGATCCCGATCCGGCTTGCTTCGGGCTCTTCCACGAACGATCTCGCGCCGGTCCGAGCCTTCAGTTCAGCAAGCAGAATGCGCCCATCCCCCAAGAAGTAGAGACGTCGCGCAATACTCCCTAGATCATAAAGATCGTTTAGCGCTCCGAGTCTCGCCAATCCTTTCCAAAGAGCAGGCGAAACGGAGAGCGGAGCGCGCCCATGCTTCATTGCCAGCAGAATGATTTGATGACGAAGCAAATGAACCATCGTCTTTTGCCATTCGGAAGCGTCCGGTTGCCCATCGCGAATATCAGATCCATTCTCTTGGCAACTCTGCTGATTCCCTTTTCCCACCGATTCCTCCAAGACGATGAATTCGGCCCGCCTCCGTGTCAGAACAGTTCGGTAGTTGGGGTAGTTGAGGTGGGGGCTCTGTCCACGGAGGCGGCCCGTTCCTCTGGTGCCAACATAGCTGGTTCCCAAAGGAATTCAATCCAGTGAATCACCCATTTCTAGTGAGTGAAATCACCTGAATTCATCTGCAGGCAGGCCCTTTCGGAGGGCCGTTAGGGCTGAATCAAACCGCGGCGGATGGCATAGCGAACCAAGCTTGCTGTTTCGTGGACGTCCAGCTTCTTCATGAGCCTTGCTCGGAGCGATTCGGCAGTTTTTACACTGATCGGACCATCAGGAAATCAGTTGGGAATCCGCGACAGATGACCGCCCGCGGGCATTCCCATTCAAGGCTGGACCAAACCCCGGCGGACCGCGTAGCGCACAAGGCTGGCTGTCTCGTGAATATCCAGTTTCTGCATGAGCCGCATGCGGTGCGATTCAGCCGTTTTCACGCTGATACCAAGGACGGAAGCAGTGTCCTTTGTGGATTTTCCTTCCGCAATTAATTGCAAAACCTGGCGCTCGCGCACGGTCAAGGGATCCTCAGGCCTAACCGATTTCGAGCGGTAGGCCTCCACCAGTCCGCGCGATATTCCCGGACTCAGGTAAAACTCTCCGCGAGAGACCTGTTGAATCGCATGAATCAGATCGTTTGCGACCTGGCTCTTTAGTACGTATCCCTTCACACCGGCTTCCAGCGCTTCGTGGATATACTGCTCTTCTTCATGTTGAGTAAGAAGAATTGCTTTTGTCTTTGGGCAGGACCGTCCGAGTTCACGAGCGGCATTTATGCCGTTCTGTGTCGGCATGCTGATATCTAGGACCGCGATATCCGGATGGTGCGTTTCCGTCAACCGAACCGCGTCTTGCCCATCGGAGGCTTCTGCAACAACCTGAAACTTCTCCTTCTCCAACAGCGATTTCAAGCCCTGGCGTACAAGTACGTGGTCATCCGCCAGCACGATTCGAATTGACATGTTCACCCTCCAATGGAATTCGTAAGGAAAGTTCAGTCCCACTTCCCGGGTTGGAATGGATTTGCAATGTTCCGCCGATTGCGCTTATACGTTCTCGCATCGCAATCAAGCCCAGGCCCTTCCGGTTCGCTGTTGCATCAGTTCCGTCTGAGTCGAAGCCTCTGCCGTTGTCCCTGATCGAACAACACAGAACAAGATTTTCTTTCCACGCTCGAATCCAAACGTTGCTTGCCTGCGCGTGCTTGGCGGCATTTGTCAGGGCTTCTTGAACGATGCGATAGAGAGTCGTCTCAACAGTGCCAGAGAGCCGTTCGGAAACATTGGATTCGATGTGAATTGGCAGTTCAGCGCGCTTCGAAATTCCATCCGCCAGAAAACGGATCGCGGGAATCCAGCCGAGGTCATCCAGAATCGTCGGTCGAAGTTCGTGAGAATAGCGCCGCAAATGCTTTTCAACTTCATTCAACAATTCCCTTATCCGCGCGAACTTAGCTTGTTGCGGCACGGGCAGTTCAGAAGCCACATCAGCCAGGGCGAGGTGCACGGCGACGAGTAATTGTCCCGCCTCATCGTGCACGGCGTAGGCGATACGCTTGATCTCCTCCTCGAGGGTCTCGTTCAATTGGCGAAGCGCTTTCACCGCATCCTGGAATCCGCGGTGTGCCATCTCATAGGGAGACATGCACTCCGCGTGGAATTCGGTGCTCGCCTGGAGCAATTCCACCAGGCGCTTTTCACTTTTCGCGCCTCGCACCAATCCAAGCATGGCTCGGTGATGCAGGGAAGCCATCTCCACCAGGCTTTTTTGCTCGCCCAGCGCCCGGCGGCCGAGCTCGTACGCCCGGCCTAGCGCGATTTCGCCTCCGCCCGCGGCGTATTCATTCAGGGCGGAGTTGTACTCCTCTTCAAAATCAGCATGCCGCCTAACTTTTCGTCGAACTGCGATCTTCATGGATTAATTCCCATTAGCCGCGCGACCAGGACGAGCGCATCATCATTTCCGCTGCGATACTGTTTGAGGATTCTGTCCGCCGCCCTTTGCGGATTCTCGCGCGCGGACAGGCCCACGGAAAAATCAACCCGAATTCCGTCCGTAGCAAAGAAGAGTGTATCTCCCTGCACGACCGGAAGCACAGTGGCCTGAAGGCCGGGGAGTTGTGAGCCGACGACGCCGGCTCGCAGAAGAAGTGTCTCTTGCACATTTCCCTTCTTCGTATCGGAGCGCATCAACATCCCCTGGACATTGCCGACGCCCAGCCAAGTCATCATGCCAAGTTCAGGCTCAATGAAAGCAAGGCTCAACACAACGCCGCGAGTTGCCCGTAGTTTCTCATGGCATTCTTCGACGAGAGAGATAATCGGCTCGCCGACTGAGCTTTTGAGAACCACCGCCGCAGTTTTGGAGGCATTGGCAGCTTCTTCGCCATGCCCTAACCCGTCAATCGCGGCAATCAGAATTCCGCTTCGGTTGCAGCAAACCAAGTGATGATCGCCGGACTCCCCGTGGCCGGGAAGAGCAAATTTGGCTACGCCATACTCGACCATCGGTTCTTTTATTGTCTCCACTTCTTCACCGCCACAATTGTTCCCCGGCCGGGTTGGGAATCGATCTCAAATTCGTCCATCAAGCGGCGGACCCCCGGCAGGCCAAGCCCGAGACTCCCTGAAGTGGAGAACCCATCGCGCAAGGCCTGCCGAATATCGAGGATCCCGGGGCCATCGTCTGACGCGATAACCACAATTCCGACTCGACTGGAACCATGAACCCCCTTCAGCGTGATTTGCCCCTTGCGCGCATAGGACACTATATTTCGCGCCAGCTCTGAGATTGCAGTGGCAATCAGTGTGGCGTCACCCGAGGAAAAACCGAGCTCACTCGCCATCGCCCGCCCCTTCTGGCGGGCTGAGACGATGTCCTGGTCGGAGTTGATAGCCACACGGATTTCCCCAACCGACACTATGGCTCACTCTCAGCTCGTAGTTTTGAACTTTTCATTCAAGTAGGCCAGACCCTCTTCCAAGTCCAGCGCGGTCGCAACGCCTTCCAGTGTTAAGCCCAGCTGCACCATCGCAAAAGCCACTTCGGGTTGAATTCCGACGATCACGGTTTCCGCGCCGCGCAACCGGATCATATGCGCAATCTCACGCAGCGTCCGGGATGCAAACGAATCCATCACGTCCATCGCCGTAACGTCGACGATAACCGCACGCGAGCGAAACTTCACGACCTGCTGCACCAAGCCCATGCGCAGTTGATTGAGGTCCGCGTCCGATAGAGCGGCCTGAAAGGTGGCAATGAGGACCGCTCCCTGTTTCAGAATTGGAACTTCCACCTGGTCCTTCCTCCACTCTGCTTAGCGCGGCTCCGCTAGTTTTTCGACTTTGTATCCTAGCAGTCTTTCCGCCTGCTCGATGCCACCCTGCAGGTCGCCCACGGTATTCATTTTGCCCAGGTCCACACCGATGGTTACCAGTGTCTGCGCAATCTCCGGCGAAAGCCCCGTGACAATGACGGTCGCGCCCAGGAGCCGCGACGCCTCAACCGTTTGCACCAGGTTGTTCGCCACCGTGAGGTCCATGGCGGCCACACCGGTGATATCAATGACCACGACTTTCGCGCGGTTTGTTCGAATTCCGCGGAGGAGTTGCTCCGTCAATTGGCGGGCGCGCTGCGGGTCGATGACGCCGATGATGGGAAGAATCAGCAGCCGCTCGCGAACCTGCAGCACGGGAGTGGAGAGTTCGCGGATCGCTTCCTGCTGCTGGCGAATGACGCGTTCGCGCTCTTGCACGAAGCCGACGGCCACCGTGTTTGCAATGCGGTTTGCCGCGGGCTCGTAGGCGTCCAAAATGCGATTTAGTTTCTTGAAATCGTTCTGATACTTCGCGAAGAGAGAACGTGCCAGGACGTCGCGCAGCAGCAGTACGATCCCCACGACTTCGTGGGTTTCGACGCCTCGCGGAATGATGCGTTCCGACAGATTTCGCGCATAAGCTTGCAGCGCTTCGAATGCTTCCGTTTCCAGCGCCTCGACGTAACTGTCGTACACCGAGGTTGCTTCCGCGAAGATCTCTTCTTTGGTCATCGCGGTGAGCAGGCGTGTCTCGGTGATGCGCACGACCCATTCCTCGCGCAATTGCGTTCGGTTCTGTCGCAGGTGCGCGACCAATTCTCGAAGTAGCTCTGACGGTTCTTCCGTTCGCTTTGGATCAGGGGGTGTGGGCGTGCCTTCTCGTCTCGGCATGAAGACTATCTCCTCGGTTCGAACAGTTCTACTTTGGTTCGATTCGCGGTCTGAATGCGCAGGAACCTTGATACGAAATACCATCAGTACTGCGTCTTCTCAATCAAGTAAACCCCGGTAACCGGCCTCAGGTAAAGACCTGAGCTCCGAGCCAGATCTCAGGTTGATGGACAACCTTGACCGGTCTTTGATGTGGGCGGGACTGCTCTAAAGGCCGTCATATCTCCGCATGACGGACCACGTGACGGGGCCATCTTGAAATTTTATTCCGATGCCGTAGCGGTTGTTTGGAAGCATCTCAGAGTAAACTACCTGCGCCCAAACTGAGTCTTCGTTTAGGGGAGTCACTCGCACCGCATCTCCAGCTTGCCAGGCGTGGTTCGAGAATATGCGCGCGCCATGCGCACTGATGTTATCAGTGAACGTCCGCTCTCCATCGCTCGCCGCACCTACTGCTGGTGCGAGGCGCAGTACGACGATAATCGGAAGGCGCCTTTCCATTCTGCCACTCGGCCCGTAGTCCAAAGGGTTCTCGCTCAGACCTAGACTTGTTGCTCGGGAGGTGCGGCGGCGCGCTAATTCGGCTAGAAACCGTTATCTATACTCTTCAGCAGGAAACTTCCTGGATTTAGCGCGGTGATGGTTCCTCTGCATGGTCCCGTGCTGGGTCACCTGGTCCGTGGCTTGGAAACCCCGTCAACTACCTCGCGACTCTATTGGGTAGCATTCATTCTGATTGACGGCAATCAAGTAGAGACCTTAGTACTCTCTCGGCAGTTTGCTGTAGTACGTAAACCCAGATTTGCTCGGAGTCGAGTCCGGTAATTTTCTTTCCGGTGGCAATCTCTGTGTGGCCGACGTGCCGAAGGCGCCGAACTTGACGAAGAGCCTACCGTCATTCATTCGATCCAGATAATGGATCCAGTGGCCCGCGGAGCAAAATGACGATCGGTTTTCCACCACGGCCAAGGAAAGAAATCTCCAAATCGCCGGAGTTTTTGACTTCGCCGATAAATTCGCCAAATTGATTTGTCACCGTGTTGACAATATATTCGCGGCCATCCGAGAGCATGACCTGTACGTCGCGGCCTACCAGCTCGGGATTGGTAAGATCGACCAGTTGCCCAGTGACGACCAAGCGATTCTGCTCTGGCTTTAATTCGATGTGCAGATCGATCTGATATGGTTCTACTCGGTATAGCATCTGCCTGATTCTCATCGCCGCCGAGCGTGTTCCCGCTGGCCTCGGCTGCGAAAAGCTGTCGAATAGCAACTGGACAGAGCCGCCTGTTTCGTTTCGGCTACCCGCCAAGCTAACCGCTGCAATGGTTGGCTTGACGGTGCAAGTCCTTTCCATAACAGGCTGGAAACTCGTCTCGACTACGCTCGTGCAGACTCCTTTCTGCGAAAGAGCTACTCTCTCCATGGAGGATTTGCAACGGGTCCCCAGGTGGCTCGGCATCGCTTGTTGCCAACCGTCAGAAGCCACCTGTCCTGCAAAAACGCTCCACTCCTCAGCTTCAAACTGCATCATGACCGTTTCCCCCCATCGAAGAAGGAGCATGCAGGTGGAGAGAAATATAGACAAGCCATTGTTGACTCGAATTTCTCATCAGGTGCATACCTGGGTGGGCAACTGAAACGGCTAATCAAACGTTTCTGCGCTCGTGACGAATGGCTTCACATAGCAAAGAGCGAGCGAAAGATGGAAAGGGCTAACGGCATCAGGTAAACGCTGCAGCCCCAATGAAAATTATTCCTTCTGCCTGTCCCATCTACTTTCGCTAAGTGCGCCACAAGACTCGAAGTGAGGAAGGTAGCGCTCGCTACTGAAGTCGCTCGGTCGGCATCCGCTGAGTGGAACCAGGTTTTCACCCTAGTGAGATTTCAAATGATTCCCCTCTTTCTTTGCTTCCCATTTTCCCACTAATTAGCTGGCAGTACCGGCGCGGCGTCCCAGCGATTCCTTCCATTCGGCTGGATGCCGTCTGGCACTTTGCGGAAGTTGTTGATTGAAAACGGCTAGCTAAGTTGGCTTGTATGAACAGGAAGGAGTGCCGCGTCGTGAAACGAAGAATGTGGCTTGCAGGAGCGTTATTGGCGCTGTTGTGGACAACGCCTGCGATGGCGGACAACCGCTTTATCGTCAGGTCTGCTCTAGCTCCAAACGTGCTGGGGGAATTCTGCGATTTACTGGGTTGTAGAGTGGCAGGCGCCCTCGATGGAACGCGAAACCAAGTCCTCCTGCTGACGACCCCGAGCACTATTGATCCGGCGATTTTTCTGAATATCCTCCGAAGCACCCCAGGAATCTTGGATGCCGAGCTAGATGATTTAATCAGTTTGGTCGGCAGCCTGAATGCGGTTACGACACCGCCGCCGGGACTAACGGACAATGCTCCGATAAATTTCTTCGGCACGACGGTATGGAACGGCTACGCCAAGCAGCCCGCTTCGAAAATCGTGCATGTCCATGAGGCACAGCAGACGTTTCATGTGGCGGGCACAGGGATTGTCGCGGATATCGATACCGGAGTAGATCCCAACCATCCCGCATTGCAGAGCGTTCTTCTGCCCGGTTACGACTTTACGCGCAACCAAGTCGGCGGTTCGGAAATGACGGATTTTACTTCATCCACGCCCCCGCCTTGCCAAAATTGCCAGCCGGCGATGGTGAATCAATCGACCGCCGCCGTGCTAGATCAATCGACGGCGGCGGTCCTCGATGGAAATTTCCAATATGCGGCGTTCGGCCACGGCACGATGGTCATGGGTGTCATCCACCTGGTTGCGCCAAAGGCGCAACTATTGCCCCTGAAAGCCTTTCGTTCCAACGGCACGGGCTACCTCTCTGATGTTTTGCGAGCGATCTACTACGCCGTTCAGAATAACGCCAACGTGATCAACATGAGCTTTGATTTCACCACGGCATCTACTGAACTAACGAATGCGCTCGATTATGCCAACCGGCAGAACGTGATATGCGTGGCATCGGCAGGAAATGACGGCCAGGGTCCTCCGCTGCTAGTCTATCCTGCGGCTTTGCAAAACGATGTGATGGGGGTCGCGTCAACCAGCGATCTAGATACACGTTCGACGTTTTCAAATTACGGAAACGAAATTGTTTGGGTAGCTGCCCCTGGCGAGGCCATCGTGACCACCTATCCCTTCAGCACCTACTCGGCTGGATGGGGGACGTCGTTCAGCGCTCCGTTTGTTTCTGGTGGGGCGGCGCTTCTGCGGAGTCTCCGGAGCGACGTAAATCAGTCCATGGCTGCTTCTGCCTTGGCCAATGCTCAATACATCGGCACAGATATGGGCAATGGGCGGCTTGATCTTCTTAGGGCGCTCGCATCATTGCAAGCGGGAGACGCATCGCAGGACCAATAGCCAAGCCCGAAACTGCGCCAGAACTGTGGCTTGCCCAAACCTACTAAAAAGAATGAGGAGATGCACAGGCCTACGCGCTGGCGGTTTTCGCTCTCGAGCGGTGCCTCAATCGAGTGAACTCGAGTTGACGATTGTTCTTATCCAGGGGCGGCTCATGGGTCCAAGTCATGGCCTCGGACAAGTAGGGATACTCGCGGCCACACTCCACGCACCAGGCGCGGAAAAACGGGCGTCCTTCTCCGCTACTACCCGCCGAGGGAGCTGCGGCTA
>Ga0207002_1065_pt1 | contig 20254 bp, 26 predicted proteins | sample Alteio_BWMinCont_88_FD_153473 | JGI IMG/M metagenome (GOLD analysis project Ga0207002, IMG submission 153473) | Enriched cells from forest soil in Barre Woods Harvard Forest LTER site, Petersham, Massachusetts, United States -... | ecosystem: Environmental > Terrestrial > Soil > Temperate forest >...
TATTATCGATGAACTGCAGCTTTTATTAAACCCCGAAAGTGTTTTTGATAAAAGCGATGCTTCATCGCGTGGCCATGAGGGGTTAGAAACGGAAAACATCGTATTGGCCGGTAATCATCCGCCTGAACGGGTTGAGGTTAAAGAAAATGGCATCATCTATAATATCAATATCGCCGAAGGCCAAAAATCAGGCTTTTATTGCGACCAGCGCGATAACCGCAAAATAGTAGCCTCCTACGCCAAAGGCAAAAAAGTGCTCGATTGCTTTTCTTATACGGGAGGGTTCACCTTAAACTGCCTGCAAAACGACGCGGAATCAGTTACCGCAGTAGATAGTTCGGTACCGGCTGTTGATACCCTAAAGGAAAATATTATCCTGAATAAATTTGATACAAGTAAAGTAAGCGCCATAGCCGCGGATGTAAATAAACTGCTCCGAAAATTCAGGGAAGACGATGAGCTATTTGATATAGTTATCCTCGATCCGCCAAAATACGCGCCATCCCGCTCAGCGCTTGACAAGGCCTCACGTGCTTATAAAGACTTAAACCGGCTCGGGATGTTATTGCTCAACAGCGGCGGGTTACTTGCAACATTCTCCTGTTCCGGCGCTATGAATATGGAAACCTTTAAACAGGTACTTGCCTGGGCGGCGTTGGACGCCGGTAAACAGGTACAATTTATCCATCAATTTTGTCAGCCTGAAGACCACCCAATCAGGGCTTCGTTCCCGGAGGGGGAATATTTGAAGGGGCTGCTTTGCAGGGTGCATTAGGTGAGGTAAAAAGTAAAAGGCGAAAGCTGAAAGGTAAGGATGTTAGGGAAATAACTACTCTTGCCCTACCAACAAGCTAATTCAGCTAAAACTTCTTCAACCGTTTTCAATTTAATCTTGCCTTCCTGTTGTAATTTAATCTGCTTAAAAGATTTTTTCAACCGCCTAAACATTTTCAGTTCAGCTTTATTTAATGGTTTTCCAGTATTTATATAAATCATGTCCATTGTCTCAATACTACAAATCTCTTAAAATAATTAATTTGCACACTGTAAAATAAAAAAAAGCTTGTTTGTCCAATTTCAAATACTTCAATCGTCATCGTCCCATAAACAATTAAACATTAAAAAGATGAAAGATTTTGTAATGCTTTTCAGAAATGCGCCAACCGGCGATGCCAGGCCGACGCCTGAGGTGATGCAGGAGTTTGCAAAAAAATGGGATGCCTGGCTTGCCGGGATCTCGGGGCAGGGGAAATTTGTAAGCGGCAGCCGTTTAGGTTTCGAAGGTAAAATTTTAAAACCGGGCAATGTGGTTACTGATGGGCCTTATGCAGAAGTTAAGGAAATATTAGGGGGCTTTATCAATATAAAAGCTGCATCACTTGATGAAGCTTTCGGGATGGCCTATGGCTGCCCTATCCTGCTATTGGGCGGATATGTTGAAGTGAGGCCGGTTATTCCTGCCGGTAATTAAAATATTTCAATAAAAATGATTCTGTTGTCCAATTTTGAAAAAACCGGTCGTCATTAGGTCATAAACAATTAAATTAAAAAAAGATGAAAGAATTTTTGTTGCTTTTCAGAAATGCGCCAACAGGCGATCCAAGGCCTTCGCCCGAACAATTACAAAACATCACCAAACCCTGGCAGGATTGGATGGGAAGTATTGCCGCGCAAAACAAACTGGCAAACCGGGGTAACCGTTTAGGTTTTGAAGGCGCTACGGTGCGGCCAGGCAATGTGGTAACCGACGGGCCCTATGCCGAAATTAAGGAAATAATGCTGGGCTATACCCTTGTTAAAACGGATTCGCTGGAGGAGGCTATTGAACTGGCCAAAGGTTGTCCGGTACTAAATATGGGCGGCAACGTAGAGGTAAGAGGCATTGTAGAGATTAACCTGTAATTGAAGGCTTGAGTCAGAAGTCTTGAGTCGTAAGAAAAACCAATAATACCATCTTGCGGCTCAAGACTCAAGACTTTGGACTCAAGACTCTTCATAAGTTTTTTTATCCCTAAATTCGTTTGCTTATGCAAACAAGCCAGGAACTTATTCCCCATTTATTCAGGACAGAATATAGTAGGATAACTTCTGTACTGACCAAGTTATTTGGCTTTGAGCATATCGAAATTGCCGAAGATATTGCCAGCGACACTTTCTTGCTGGCTGCCGAAACATGGGGCATGAAAGGTTTACCCGATAACCCGGTTGCATGGCTTTATGCAGTTGCAAAAAACAGAGCAAAAGATCATTTAAAACACAATAAAATTTTTACTGAAAAAGTTACAGCCGGATTACAACAAGCTAATACTGAATTACACGAAATAGAGATCGACCTGTCAGACAAAAACATTGTCGACAGCCAATTGCAAATGATGTTTGCCATTTGCAATCCGGTTATTCCGCCCGAAGCTCAGATTGGGTTGTCGTTACGCATCCTCTGCGGTTTTGGTATTGAAGAAATTGCCGATGCGTTTTTGAGCAATAAAGAAACCATCAATAAGCGCTTATTCAGGGCCAAAGAGAGATTAAGGAATGAGCAGGTTAAAATAGAATTTCCGTCACAAACAGAGATCAGTAAAAGGCTGGATAGCGTTTTGACGACACTTTACCTTTTGTTTAATGAGGGTTATTATTCCCTGTCGCAAAACACCACTTTAAGGAAGGACCTCTGCCTGGAGGCTATGCGCTTAAATTACCTGCTTATTGAAAATAAAAGCACTAACAAGCCTGCTGTAAATGCACTGTTATCGCTGATGTGTTTTCATGCTTCGCGTTTTGAAGCCCGCCAAAATGCAAAAGGCGAAATAGTTTTATACGAGGACCAGAACACCGCCCTTTGGGATGATGAGCTTATTACGCAGGGGGAATTTTATTTAAATAAAGCTGCCAAAGGTAATGAAGTATCAAAATACCACCTCGAAGCGGCTATTGCTTACTGGCATACCAACAAAACAGATACCCCGGAAAAGTGGCAAAATATTTTACAGCTATACAATAAACTGCTGCAAATAGAATACTCCCCAATGGCTGCACTGAACCGCACCTATGCCCTCGCAAAAGCCGACGGCAAACCTATAGCCATAACCGAAGCAGAGAAATTAAAGCTCACCAATAACCATTTATATTATTCGCTGCTGGGTTATTTGTATACTGATATTGATAATGAAAAAGCCGTAGCGCATTTAAAAACAGCGTTGAAACTGGCAAAATCAAAGACGGATAAGGGGATGATTATGAAAAGTATAGAAAAGATGCCGGGAAAGCCCTAATTGAAAACCGTGAAACTGGGTTGGCATAACATAATTTATTTTTTAAATTTGCATATGCAAACATTAAACTTACACCCCCAGTATGTGAAAGGCGAACACAACGAGCCACTCGGGGTTTTTCTTACCGTTACTGAATTTCAAAGTATTTTGGATGACCTCGAGGAACTGGAAGATATTAAAGCCGCAGACGCCTTTGAAAGCCGTAAACATAAAGAGTTCGTACCATTCAGACAAGCCCTCGATGAAATCAAAAACGGACTTGTAAAATGAATTACATAGTCCAGATTGAACGATCTGCCCAAAAGCAACTGGCAAAAATTAGTAGTCCGTACTTTGAAGCGATCAGCGAAAAGATTCTATCATTAGAAAGAACCCGGGGCCACCTGGCTGCAAAAAGTTAACAGGCCGCGAAAGCTGGCGCATAAGGGTAGGCGACTACCGTGTTATTTACAACATCTCTGACCATCTTTTGCAAATCATAGTCATAGACATCGGCAACCGAAAGGAAATTTACGGGTAAAAAAAAGCGTTGAGTAATTACTTACCCTTAAAACTTCGCAAGTCTATCCAGATGAAAAAGAATTCATGAAAATCCGTGTCAACCTTACTGGAAATTTACGCTGCCATAAGTTGTGTGGATACTTACCTGTGCTTCGCTGCCCTCTTTGCCAAAATGGCCTTTATAGTTTTTGGTTGAGCTATAATGTTTGCTATCATCAGGTGTTTTGCTGGTAACGATAACTTTATCATCGTTATAGCTAAAACCACCATAAGTAACTGTGATATCAAAGTTGAAGTTATTAGTTGCGGGGACACCCAACGATACCCCGGAGTAAGAAGAATTTACATTCAGGCGCTTAAAGGATGTACCCATTTCTCCAATTTTAAAGCCGCCAACGTATGATAAGTCGAAATCAGCAGCGCCATTTAGTTTCCCCAATTTAAATGAGCCATAACTCAGATCGGCTTTAAGGTTATTACATTCGTCCAGATCAACGCTTCCGTATGAGTAATCCAGGCGCCCCCCATTAAACGAGCCTGCTTTTAAACTGCCGTAACTACCCTCTATCTCGTCGGCCGGATTGCTTAAGTTTTGTGCCTGTACGCTGCCGTAGGATGATCTGATCTTTACCTTTCCGTCGAGATCAGGTAATTCAATACCGCCATAGCTGTCCTCCACATTTAAATCGGTTTTGGCGGGCATGTAAACTGCATAATTTATTTCGAGCTTATGGTTTTTTCTATTACCCCAGTTCCATATTTTCCACGAGCCGTTGTTGTTTGGCTCAATCGAAGTCCTGAATGATACGATGTCGCCGCTTTTGCTATCCCGTATCTGTACTCCGTCTAACAGTTTTTGAGCTGTCTCATCGTCTTCGGCCTCGGCCTTTATCTGCACATCAACTTTAACCTCGTGCCTGTCCCAGGTGTTGACCGTAATTTTGCCATACTGGTTGCTGAGTTTAATTTTATCATTTCCATCAATAGGATAGCTTTTGCTATAGCTTTTACCCTTTTCAACTTTATATCCCTGGTCATTATCGAAATTCTTCCCTGCATCATTAAATTCTAAACGGATGCCGGGATCAATATCAAAATCCAGGTTTTTAAGCAGGTCGTTAACTTGCACTTCAATTTTAGGGTCGATGTTAAGATCAAGGTCGTTAACTTTAAAATCAACTTTCGAGCTTATGTCGCCAACCTTAACTAAAATGTTATTAACCAAATTGTTAATGCCCGCATTTAGTTTCACGTCAAAGTCATCCATCCTGTGGTTAAATTTCTTTTCGTTAAAACTCTTTGATCGTCCTTGTTGCTGCGTAGTAGTTGTGTCTTGCGCAACACTGGCAGTATTAACAGCCAAAAGCGCCATTAAAACAAAAATTGCCGGTTTATATACTTTTGACATCGCTTTGCTCCTCTTTTTTCATATTGTTCATTTGTTCAATAACGTTCAATTGCTGGTTAAGCACTTCGGTTTGTATCTTCAGGTTCCTGATCATAGCACGTAAAACACGTTCCTGGTTCGGGCTTGTGGCCAGGTCAATGGTCATTTGCTTATAGGTAGAATCCATTTCGGCTATTTGGGAACTAAATTCTTTATACAATTGCGGATCTGATTTTGAGATTGCTTTTAATTCGGAACGCTTTGTTTGTATCAATGAAGTATATTGAATTTGCTGCTGTGCATATACTGGATTAATTGCGGCAAGATCAATTTTCTCTCTTTTTTGGCTTCGCAAATAAAAGGCGAAACTTATACCCATCACCACGATCACTGTTGCCGCCACGCGCAAAACGAAACCCAGCGAAAATGTTTTTGTTTCTGGCTTTTTTGGCGAATTAATTTCAACCGGCAAATGTATTTCAATACGGGCCCACAGGTCTGCTGATGGTTCAAGGTCATCAAATTCTTCCCTGTTCATTTTTATGAAATCCTCTAATCGCTTGCTCATGATGGTATTCCTTTTCTTTTTAAAATTTCAATTAATTTTCTTTTTGCCCTCAAAAACTGTGTCCTTGATGTATTTTCCGAAATATTCAATATCTGCCCTATTTCTTCATGGTCATAGCCCTCAAGCAGGTAAAGGGATATTACTAACCTGTAGCCTTCGGGCAATTCCTTTATGGCTTCTTTAACAACCGCAGCTTTATATTGTACTTCATCATCGTCTTCATCACTTTCATCCGCTACATTTTCTAAGGCTTCGCCTTCAAGTTCAATTAACTCCAGTTTGCGCTTGCGCAGCAGGTTAATAGAACGGTTCACCACAATTTGTTTAAGCCATAACCCAAAAGTAGTATCCTGCCTGAAATCTTTCACTTTACTGAAAGCATCCAGAAAAGCCTCCTGCAACACATCTTCAGCTTCGGCAATATTACCCACTATCCTAAAGGCGATGTTCAGCATCGCTTTTGAATATAACCGGTACAACTCATAACAGGCCCTTTTACTGCCCTTTTTACACTCAACCACCAGGGCATAGTGCTTGTCAACATATACTGCTTCCAAATTTTGATCAGCTTGCATGGTATATGACGCGGAGTTTTTCACAACGTTGCATGGGAATTCGGATTTCGGAATTTCGATTTCGGATTTTATTGTATGAATCAGAATTTTTACCGCGTCAATTTTTTCTTTATCGGTGTTAAAGAAGGCTTTCGCCGTTTTCAAAATTTAAGAATTAACAGGATTTCCATCTCGGTTAGATAGGGCCGTAAAAGATAAATTTATTCCAAATCCGAAATCGAAATTCCGAAATCCGAAATCAAAAAGGAATCAACAGCCTGAACAGCCCTTTCATATCTTTCGGGCCCGGTGCCTGAAATCACAATATACCTTGCATTTAAAGCCTGCAATTCTTTATGCCAAACCTCCATAAAATGTTCGCGCATGTGGGGGAAATCACGGAGAGGATCTTCTTCCCAGGGGAGATCGATATTCATTAACAAATATAGGTCGTATGGGTGGTCCGGCAACTCGTCTATTACCTCCTGCGGTGACCTGCCAAAAGTATGATCGCTCCATATCTTTACGGTAATAAATGTTGTATCGCAAATAAGCAGCTTGTTTGCTTTTGGCAATATTTCCTTTTCGAGCGCTAACTGGCCGTAAAACATATTCACCTCATCCTGCCAGGTCGGCGGTGCTGTTAGCTTTTCGCAATACTCACGTGCATATTCCTGCACCCAAACGGTTTTATAATGCTTTGCAAGGTAAGCCGACATGGTTGATTTACCCGTAGATTCAGGGCCGACGATGGCAATTTTGAGGATGTCGGATGCCGGATGTCGGATGTCGGATTTTTGCATCATTGAATTTTAAAATAATACATTTGAAGCATCATATTTACGAAATCTCACTTCCGACTTCCACCAGCAGATCTTTTCTATACTCCTTTTGCCAGTCAAGATGGCCCATCCACGCCAATACTAAAAGAATTATATAAAGTATTGCCGTTACATACAAGTTTTTGTAAATGTATAAGGGCACATAACATATATCGACAAATATCCATAGTGCCCAGTTTTGTAATATCTTGCGGGTCATTAATATCTGCGCTATAAAACTCACGGCAGTACAAAAGCCATCAATATACGGTACATTGGTCGGCGTAAATTTCTTAAGAAATAATCCTAATAAAAGCGAAAGGATTAGTGTAGCAAGAATTATAAATGAATATTCTTTTGCATTTAAACTTGTCACCGGCTTTTCATTCCTTTCTTTTTTCTTAATCCAAAAATACCAGCCATAAATACTTGTACCCAGGAAATATATCTGCAGGCCGGCATCACCATAAAGCATGCTCTTATAAAAAACAATGGTATAGGCCATAACGCTGATTATAGCTACAGGCCAGTTCCAGATGTTTTGAATTGCAGCCAGGTACACACAAGCAATACCGGTTAGCGCTCCTATCCACTCTAACGGTGTTGTTTGATTAAATTCGTCGGCAATGTGCTGCCCTATTGATAATGCTAAAACCTGCATAAGGCAAATATAGAAAAAGCAATCTCGTTTAAGGTGACCTGAACGACGCTTTCACCATATCCTGACTCTCTTATCCGGATCGAGCCACATTTTATCGCCTTTTTTAATATTAAAAGCTTCATAAAACTCAGGTACATCGGTAAAAGGACCGTTTACCCGCAAAAAGGCAGGCGCGTGTACATCGGTCAATATCTGGTTAGCTAATACTTCGTCGCGTTCGTGGCCAAGCCAGCTTAAGGCGTAACCTAAAAAGAAACGCTGCATCGGGGTAAAGCCGTTTATTTTTTTTCCCTCATGGTATTGTTTTGTTTTTTTAAAGGCATCAATACCCAAAACAATACCACCCAGGTCTGCAATATTTTCACCAAGGGTAGCCTTGCCGTTGATGTGCAGGCTATCCAATACTACGTAGCCATTAAACTGGTCGACCAGCATTTGCGCACGTTTTGTAAACTGCATTGAATCCTGCGGGGTCCACCATTCCTTTAAGTTGCCTTTGGCATCATACTGACGGCCTTCATCATCAAAACCGTGGGTTATTTCATGGCCTATCACCGAAGCCGCTACGTAACCGTAAGCCATAGCATCGTCAACCTCATCATCTTTTATACCTGGTATAAGGAGTTGTGCCGCCGGCAGTGTAATTTCATTGTTTGAAGGACTATAATTAGCATTATAGGTTTGCGGCGTCATGTTCCATTCCTGGTGATTTACGGGCTTGCCAAGTTTATTTACATTAACCATGTACAACCAATGCCTGGCCTGCATCACATTGCCTGCATAAGAATCGCGACTGATCATTAAAGCTGAAAAATCCTTCCACTGATCGGGGTAACCAACTTTTGGATGTATGGCGTTCAATTTAACCAGGGCCTTTTGTTTTGTTTCGGGGCTCATCCAATCCAGTTTTTGGATATGTTCCCTATAGGCCTGCCTTATGGCCTCAACTTCTGCCACATATCTTATCTTGGCCTTTTCGGGGAAGTATTCCTTAACAAATAATTGGCCCAATAATTCACCCATTATGCCGTTTTCGGTGTCCAATACACGTTTCCAGCGCGGAAGCTGCTCCTTTTGGCCCCGCAGCATTTTGCCCGAAAAGCGAAAACTCTCATCGGCCAGCGCATTATTTAAATATGGGGCATACGAGGTAAGTAGTTTCAGGCGCAGATACGCTTTCCAGTCGTCAACTGTAAAGGTTTTTAAGCCCTGGTTTACAGCCCTGTAGTATTCTGGCTGGCCAACAATAACTGAGTCAACTGCTTTAAACTCTAAAGTTTTAAACAGACCTGGCCAGTTAATACCCGGCGTTAAACGGTTTAAAACGGCCACCGTCATTTTATTATAATTGTGATAAGGGTCGCGGAGGTTTTCCAGTTTACGGCTGCTATCCGCCAAAAATTTTTCAATATTATAGGCGCTTTTCGCACCGGTGGCCGATTTTGCGCCATCCCATCCCGACAAGGTGAGCAAAGTTGGCAAATACTTATCCGTATAATCATTACGTATACGGGTGGTGCGTGCATCCGTTTTAAAATAATAGTCGCGGTTAGGCAATCCCAAACCAGCCTGGCCCAGCTGCACCATCATCTTCGAACTGTTTTTATCATCCTGCCCCACACGCATGCCTAAAATATTGCGCACTCCTATGGTGGTTAATATGGCTGCTGTGTTTACTATATCTTGTCCATCTTTAGCCTGGTCTATCAAATTTAACTGTTGCTGCAAAGGCGAAATACCGGCTTTTTCGATGCCTGCGCTGTCAAGCCCGGTATAGTAAAAATCGCCAATCTTTTGCGTCCCCGAACCTTTAGGGGTGTTTGCCTTTAGCGCATCTTCATTTATTTTTTTCAGCCGGTCACGTATCTCCTCTGTAACTTCATTCCCAATACCCCAGCTGGAGTAGGCCGGTGGGATAGGGTTTTGTTTTAACCAGGTACCGTTGGCGTATAAGAAGAAGTTGGCGCCGGGGCTGACCGTTGGGTCGATATTTTTGTAGATCGGGTCATTGGGCTTATCAATTATGGTTTTGGTTTGATAGGCGCATAATGCAAACACAGCTATTACAGCGATATAAATGATTGGTTTTTTGTTTGTTTTACCCATGTGATGTAAAATTAATATGCCTTCTAAATTATATATTAAAAGCTAATGTTCTCAGGTTCTCTTATGTTCGTTGTCAAATATAAAAGGAATAAATTAGAATAATTACGTGAAGAAGGGTGAGTGCAGATGTTCAAAATACTATCTGGCGCGGAGTGTCGTCAACTTGCTTTTAAGAGAGATCCTTGTTTCTGACGAAATTTTTTGTCAAATACACTTGCATATTTGTAAAGTTTATTTTACATTTGGTAAATTAAACTTTACAACAATATGAAAACACGATTTTTATTTCCGCACAAATGGAGAACCACCGGGATTATTCTCTTTATCATTGGGTTTATCACTTTCCTTATTGATCAAAATTTCTTTGAAATTGGTGGATGGCTTCATGGGCACCCCTTGGTCACCGGCATAGACATGCAAATCATATTTAATGATTTTCAATATTTGTCTGTAATAATAGGCTTGCTGCTCATCGGCTTCTCAAAAGAAAAAGTAGAAGACGAACAAATAGCGCAATTACGGCTGGATAGCTTACAATGGGCCATTTATATTAATTACGGGATTTTTATAATATGTGTTATTTTTATAAATGGCGGTGCTTTTTTATCTATTGCAGCCTATAGCATAGTAGGGCCAATAATTTTTTTCATCATCCGTTTCCGCTGGAAAATCTACCAGCTAAACCGCGAATTAAAACTTGCTTAAATCATGAAATCACGATTTTTATTTCCGTACTGGTGCCGTTACCTGGGCTGGGCGCTCGTTGTACTGCATGTACCCCTCAGTATATCAGGCCACGCGCGGGGAATGGTAAATGTATTAGATAAGGAAAGCACCGGCCTTTTTACCGGCGAGCACTTGTTTTTTATATGCACCTCTTTGCTGATGGTATCCGGTTTATTTTTGGTAGCCTTTGCCAAAGAAAAAATTGAAGACGAACAGATATGGCATATCCGGCTTGATTCTTTGCGATGGGCGATCTATATCAACTACCTGGTCCTGATCGTCAGTCTGGTATTTATAGAAGACGTTGGCCATATGCTGGAACTGAATCTGTATGTTCCGCTCATATTTTTTATCATCCGTTTCAGGTGGGTTATTTTTCGCCTTAACCGTTCATTAAGCAGGGAGGAATAGCCATGAAAAATAACATACGTGTGGAGCGTGCCATAAAAAATATCACCCAGGCCGACCTCGCTGACCAGGTGGGTGTATCGCGTCAAACCATCAATACCATCGAAAGCAATAAATACGTACCTTCAACCGTACTGGCTTTAAAAATTGCGCGGGTGTTTGGCAAGCCGCTCGAAGATGTTTTTATGCTGGAGGATGGGGATTGAAGATATAACCAGGAGTCAAGAATCAGGAACCAGAGCTATGACAAAAAAGAATATGAATATGAAATCAAAAACCACTTTTGTGCCGGTGTTATCGATCAGCAGCGGGGTAACTGACATTGAATTTTATAAAAAAGCTTTCGGCGCCGCAGAATTGTGGCGGATTAACAATCCTGATGGCAGTGTTCATGTCGGAGCGTTTTCAATAGACGGAACTATATTCCGCCTTCATGAGGAGGGTGCCAGAAGCTTAAGTCCGGGCAAAACCGGCATTACAACGGTAACTATCGGTTTAACTGTAAATGATGTACATGGGGTTGTGGAACAGGCTGTAGCGGCCGGCGCCATTGTGCTATCCCCGGTTAAAGATTATGAGTATGGCTACCGGCAGGGAGAGATAAAGGACCCGTTCGGGCATCACTGGATTATTGAAAAGCTACTAAGCCAGGAGGCTTTGGATAAGTTTGTGAAAGGATGTTAATGATATTTGGCAAATAGAAAAGGGTATACGCTAAAATTCTATGAAAAATCAAGCAACGGACGATTTTCAAGCCGGTTTTTTACCAACGTTGTCAGTAAGGAATGGCGCTGCAGCGGTTGAATTTTATAAAAAAGCATTTAGCGCAGGGGTGCTGTTTTGTATAACTGATCAGGATGGCGGCGTGGTTGCTGAGCTTTCAATTAAAGGCGTGCGTTTCATTGTGGCCGATGAGTCGCCGGAGCATGAAAATTTTAGCCCCGAAACATTGGGTGGCAGCACTATACGCATGGGGCTGATCGTGCCCGACCCTGACGCAATGGCAAAACAGGCCATTGCAGCAGGCGCTGAAGAAATTTATCCCGTTGCCGATCAGGATTATGGCTACCGGCTTGGCCGGGTAAAAGACCCATTTGGTCACAATTGGGAAATTTGCAGGAAATTGTAACCACTAATCTTTACCCGCTAACCTCTTCCAAAAAACCTTTCACCCTGTACCTTTCGCCTTTCACCTAAAGGAAAGTTATCTTTGCCACATGCGTTTCGATATCATTACCGTTTTGCCGGTATTACTGGAAAGCCCCTTTGCACATTCTATTTTGCAGAGGGCACAAAACAAGGGCATCGCCGAAATACACGTGCATAACCTGCGCGATTATTCCACCCAAAAACAAAAAAGTGTGGATGATTACCCTTATGGTGGCGGCAGCGGCATGGTGATGACGATTGAGCCCTTCGCAAATTGTATTGAAAAACTCAAATCAGAACGTGACTATGATGAGATCATTTTCATGTCGCCGGATGGCGATACACTGAGCCAGCAGATGGCTAACCAGCTTTCCATTAAAACAAATATCATGATCTTATGCGGCCATTATAAAGGAATAGACCAGCGCATAAGGGATATTTATGTCACCCGTGAGATTTCTGTAGGCGATTACGTGCTCTCAGGCGGTGAGCTTCCTGCGGCTGTTCTGGTTGATGCGGTTGTGAGGCTGATACCCGGGGTTTTGTCTGATGAAACCTCTGCCTTATCTGATTCTTTCCAGGATGGCTTGCTCGATGCCCCGGTTTATACTCGTCCTGCCGACTGGAACGGGCATAAAGTTCCCGACATTTTATTAAGCGGCAATACTCCCGAAGTTGAAAAATGGCGTTTTGAACAGGCGGTTGAGCGGACGAGGAAGCGCAGGCCGGATCTTTTAGAATAATTTCGGATTTCGGAATTTCGATTTCGGAATTATTTTGATTTGGAATTCATTTTCGAAATGCAAAAAGTCTCCCCAACCAGGGGAGATTATTCACATTTTGTTTACTTTTTTAATGCGTTCATGAGGGCTTAGCCGTTTAGAGGGGGCTTAACCCCGGTAAAAACCGTAAATTAGTTTGCAACTGAATTGCTATCCATGCATTATAGTCACAAACGAATGAACCCTGAACAAGAAGCCCGTCTTATTGAACAATGCCATAAAGACCCGGCTGCTTTTGGGCAGGTGTTCGATCATTGGTATAAACCTGTTTTTGGGTACATTATGCGTCGTACTGCCGATTACGACCTGTCAAAAGACATTGCTGCAGAAACTTTTTTAAAGGCTTTCCTGAAAATCCATACTTTCTATTGGCGGGGCATCAGCCTTTCGGCATGGTTGTACCGGATTGCAACCAATGAGCTTAACCAATATTACCGAAGCAGTAAATACAAGCCGCAATCGCTACAGCAACTGCTTGAAAACCCCCAGATGGAAAAGCTGCTCCACCAGCCGTGTGATGATGAACGTGAGCTGATGGAAAAAGAATTAAAGGCGCATAATGATTATAATTTGATAAGGCAAAACCTGCTGAAACTTGACGTAAAGTACCAGGAAGTAATAGCGCTTCGGTATTTTGAACTGAAAACTAACAGCGAGATCAGCCTGATATTGAATAAAAATGAAGGTACTGTAAAATCGCTGCTTTCGCGGGGCTTAGAAAAATTAAGAAATATGCTTTGACGCTGCAACCGGAAACGGGTTTTGCATTATAAGGGTAATTAATATGAAAGACGAAGACGAATTTTTGAAACAAATGGAAAATCTGCAGGTGCCGGAAATGAATCCGAAGGAACATCCGAAAATGGTAAAAATGGCCATTATGAACGCAAAGCGGTCGGCGGCGCTTGGGGTATGGCTTATTGTTGTGCCCTGCTATTTTTTGCTTTGCGTATTTATGTACTATTTCTTTCACATCCACACAGGATGGTTCGGGGCCATGTTTAGGCTGATGGAAAGCCTGGAAAAAACACCCGGCATTAGTTTTTTAGGCCCGATTATTTTAGTAGTACTGCCCATAATATGTATTATTATTAATGCACTGGCAATAATACATGTACAGGTTCAAAAATTTGGCCCGCAGCAAAGTAAGGCAAAGGAGTTTAGCGTCACCATAAAAGTTAAGCTATGGAATATCCTCCTCATCCTGCTCAGCCTGGCCGTTGTTTTTACCTTTATTGCTTATGTTATGACTGAAAATATATCCATTAAAAATTAATTTTTATGAAACTGAACTGGTTTACACGCAAAGGGATCTTTTATTTACCCATAACAGCAATAGGCTGGGTGATATTAGTCATCGCCATGGCATTCGTGGTTTACACATTTATTGATATCGACAGCCGCTCGCATTCTGTAAGCGATACGCTTATAAATTTTGTATTTAACCTGTTGCTGATAGGATTGATATATACTGTAATCGCTTATTTTACAGAGGCGGGGAAAGTTGACGGAGGAGGTTGACTAAGTTGGTTAGGTTGAATAGGGCTTCACCAATTGTCATGAATATATGTAATGATGCTTACCATCTCATCCCGCAGCTGGCGACTGGGCTTAGTAAAGTTGTTGTTCATGAACGAAAAAGCCAACCGTTTACCTTTCCTGGTGATGAGATAGCCGCTTTGATTATAATTGTTGTTTAATGAACCTGTCTTGGCCCAAACAAAGGGCTGGCCGTTATCGGTTTTGTAAGCGGTTTTTATAGTGCCGATTACACCGCCTGCTGGCATCAGGCTATGTATTAAGTCGTCATTTTTTACTTCGTCCAAAATTTTGGCTAAAAGGGTTATTATGCTCCGCGGCGTAAACAGGTTTTGGCGCGAAAGACCGGATCCGTCAACCCATTGCGGTGTATCAGGCAAGTCATTCAAAAAATGAGACTTAGAATAATTGATCACCGAATCGGTATTTAATGTTTTAAATTTTGCCGATGAGCAAACCAATAATAGCTGCTCGGCGATGAAGTTATCGCTGGGTTGCAGCATGTGTTTGTAAACAGTATCCGCAACTTCATCATATATTGTTTTTGCATCATCGGGCAGCGGCAAGTGTATTTCATTTACAGGTTCTTTTAATGTATCCTGCAATAAAGCCAGGGTCAGTGCGGTGCTTGTTTTCCATGGGATATCCTGCCTGAAGGTTTTGGGTGGAGCCGTTGATGGGTAGATAAAAGTATTGCTTAAAAAATCGCGCCTGACCCGGAAATGATCAGGCAGGTAAGTACTGTCACATTTAAAATATTTTTTTAAATACGGAGGGCTTGCCTGCAACGAATCGTTTTTATCGGCGTATATGACCGCCACATTACCTTCAATGGGTAATTCATTTATTTCTGCCTGGTAATAAGCACTGTAGTTATCCCATGCCCAGCCCCCGCCATAAAAATCGCTGGTGTAGCTACCCGAGGCGAAAAATAATTTCTTACCGCTATTTTTTAAAAAATTGAAGCCTTTTACCCCTCTCAGATCATCGTGGAGGAATGAAGGGTCGCCGGTTCCCCAAAATATCAGTGAATCGTTATGAATAACGTATTTTAAGGCCGGTATAGAATCGCCGAGCATTTTAAGACAAGTATAAAAAGTAAACAGCTTGGTATTTGAAGCCGGTATGAAATATTTATCGGCGTTTTGTTCATAGATCATTTTTTTTTCATCCAGGTCATACAAAGCAAACCCGGTAAAATGATCGTTCAAAATAGCCGAATGTTTAAACAGTTTTTTTATTTTCCTTTTTTTTATACGCCGGGCATCAGCATGGTTGGCCTGTATTAAAAAACAGCAAACAAGCGTTATTATAAAAAATACCTTCCGTTGCATCGGTATCTGTTTATGTAATTAATAATCGTATATTTAATATCCAAATATAAACTTTAGTTGACAAGGCTATTTCATACCTTCAGGCGCTTTCTCCAAAGGAGTACTTCGACACGTGTTACAGCGCTTTTAACTTTTTTATGTTGCTGGAGTTTGTTTGCCAATGCGCAATATTTTGATTTAGAAGGCGGTCGAAAACATGTAACCATCCCGTTCCGCATGATAAGGGATATGGTGATCATACGGTTAAATATAAACGGCAAAGGCCCCTTTAATTTTATTTTGGACACCGGTGTTGGCCTTATGCTTATTACCGATCCTAAATTAGTTGATTCAATCAAATTTTTTAACAAACGCACGATAAACATATCCGGACTTGGCAGGGGTGAAGCCTATGAGGCCTATGTTACCTCAGCGTTAAATATAGACATTCCAGGATTAATTAGTTACGATGTTGGTGCGGCCATTTTAAAAACCGACCATTTTGGTCTTTCAAATTTTGCAGGTACCCCTATTCACGGCCTGCTTGGGTACGAATTCTTTAGTAACCTGGCTGTTAAAATTGATTTTAGCGACAGCACAATTACCGTTTCGAAGCCAAAAGACGCTAGACTTTTTAAGAAAGGGAATAAGGTACCGATTCGTATTGTGAACAGGAAACCCTACTTACAGGCAAAAGTCACCTTCCCTAACGGCGCAAAAAGCGATGATAACCTGATACTTGACCTTGGCGCCGGCCATCCTTTATCGCTGGAAAACATCATAAAAAAACAAGGGCTTCCGAAAAAATTTATTGCCGCTAACCTGGGCGTTGGTTTAACGGGGCCCGTTGATGGGTTTATTAGTCGTGTAAACGAAGTTGATTTAGGCAGGTTTAAAATTAAAGATGTAATAACCTCATTTCCTGTAGATGACCACGAATCCGGATTAACGGAAAAACGTGATGGCAACCTGGGTATCGGCATACTCAAAAGATTTAATTTGATAATTGATTACCCGGATAGTGCGCTTTATTTAAAGCCAGGGCAAAATTTTGGCACCCCATTTGAACACGATATGAGCGGCTTAGAATATTACAGGGCCGGCGACGATTATAGTCACGTAATTATCAGCAGGGTTGAACCAGGATCACCGGCAGATGAAATAGGGCTTGAAAAAGATGATGAAATAATGGCAATAAACTTTAAACCGGTTGCCAAGCTCACCCTTGAGGAGATTGACAGCTTATTTAAATCCCAAAGCGACCGCAGCCTGCTGCTTGAAATTTTTCATGACAAAAAATATGATAACGTTATAATTACCTTAAAGCGAAGGATATAGGGGCCGTTTGAACGATGATCGCTAAAGAATAATATTTGGCCTAATTTTGGAATATTACACAAATCAGCAATGATGATTTTTAACGAGCCGGATCATAAGCCCAAAAACAAATCGACAATAATGCAGGAAAAAAAATTAAAAGCGCTTCTGTTATACCTTTCCCTGAATTCTCCATTTTACCAGGAATTATTTGCAAAAAATAAAATAAATATTGCCGGCATAAAAACGCTTTCGGACCTTTCATTAATCCCATTAACAAGTAAGGATGACCTGCAGCAGCGAAATGATGATTTTTTATGTGTACCCCACGAAAAAGTAGTTGAATATACCTCAACCTCAGGTACTTTGGGCAGCCCCGTAACCATCGCTCTTACAGGTAATGACCTGGACCGTTTGGCATTTAATGAATATAATTCTTTTTTATGCGCGGATGGATCAGCAAAAGATATTTACCAGTTAATGCTTACGCTCGACAGGCAGTTCATGGCCGGGATTGCTTATTACTCAGGCATCCGTAAACTTGGCGCAGGGGTAATCCGTTTGGGCCCTGGAGTACCCTCGCTCCAATGGGAAACTATTCAGCGGCTGAAACCAACAGCTATTGTCGCCGTTCCATCCTTTATTCTTAAATTAATCCAATTTGCAAAAGAAACGGGTATCGACGTCAATAATACCTCTGTTAAAAAAGCCATCTGTATTGGTGAAAACATCCGCAACACCGATTTCTCGTTAAATATTTTAGGAAAAAAAATAACTGAAGCATGGAATATCCATTTGTATTCAACTTACGCTTCTACCGAAATGCAAACGGCGTTTACAGAATGTTCGGAAGGGCGGGGGGGGCATTATCAACCCGAATTATTGATAGTTGAATTACTTGATGAAAATGATCAGCATGTTTTGCCCAATGCGCCGGGCGAAGTGACTATCACTACACTGGGTGTTGAGGGCATGCCTTTGCTTCGGTATAAAACAGGTGATATTTGCATGTATGATGATAAGCCCTGCGCTTGCGGCAGAACAAGTTTGCGTTTGTCGCCTGTTATGGGCCGTAAAAAGCAGATGATCAAATTTAAAGGTACCACACTATACCCGCCTGCGCTGTTTGACCTGCTGAACGAACGGGAAGAAATTTTAGATTTTGTTATCGAAGTTTATTCGAATGAAATTGGCCTTGACCAGGTGTTACTTTACCTGCTTCCTGCTGAAAATAGTGAAGAATGCGATCACCGGATAAGGGCCTATCTGCAGGCCAGGTTACGCGTAAGCCCTCACATAAAATATTTAAATGCTGAAGAAATACAAAAAAAGCAATTCCATGAAAACAGCAGAAAACCCATTAAATTTATCGACAGGAGGTCTTAAAAACTACCAGACAAACGCATCTTTCTTTATCTTTAGAAATGTTGGCGGGTTTAATTCATCATACACGAAAGGGTGGCATCGTTAAAGTGCTGCCGAGCATGTAATGCAACCGCACGTTTACTGTTCGTATGCGGACAGCTGTGTTGTCCTGATTAGGGTTGTCACATGGTCTTGTCCGCTTTTTGGTTTACAGTTTTGGAGGGTTAAAAATGTAATTTTTTAATACTTGTAAGATACTGATTATTGTTACTTGTAGTGTTGAAATGTGTTAAACTCCTTCAGTTTAACACATTTCAATGCTTTTTCTTCTTTTGGTCCTTTTCTTCTTTTGTACTCGATACGTTTGTTGTTAGTAAGTTTTATGGTACCGATAGAAGAACAGGTTTTTTCTTCCTGGTATTCTTCCAGCATTTTTGTAATGGTTCAATAGCGAAATGAGCGGCGGCTGGTGTCAGATAGCCGCAACTCATATGTGGCCTGACATTATTGTATGCTTCAATTGCCATCTTTACTGCCAGTATAGCTTCTGCTCTGGATTTGAATACCCGGCCCAGGTCGAATTCCGTTTTTAGGATGCCATTTATTCTTTCTGCTATTGGATTTTCATAAGCTTCTCCATTTTGTGTCATGCTTATACTGATCTTTTCTTTATTTAGCATCTTTACATAATCGTAACTGCAATATTGAACGCCGCGGTCTGAATGATGCATTAGTGGTAATTCGCTTATAGTACGGCTCTTTACAGCCATATTCAGCGCGTTGATCGTTCCTTCATTAGTAAGATAAGGATGCAGACAATACCCCATTATTTTCTTAGAATAGGCATCTGTGATTAAGCTTAAATAATTGAAGTCATAGCTAACACAGATATAAGTTATATCGGAAACCCATAATTGTTCACTTCTGGCCACCTCAAGATCTTTAGCCAGATCAGGGTACCTGTGAAATACATGTTTAGAATTTGTTGTACGGATACCGCGCCTTTTTATTGTTATTAACAGGCCGTGATTGCGCATTAATGCATTCAACTTATCCCTTCCCATCTTAATATTATTCGTCCTCAATGGCCGATAAATACATTTATAAAGCTTATGCAGGCCAAGACCTGCCCATTTCCCGTTAAGGTCGGCCACTGCAGCGGCAAGGCAAACAACAAAACAACATATTAATGCTGCTGTGGTAACAATTTTTCTTTTCATGTTTGTTTAATTTTTACGGCTGTTTATTTTTTATTTCATTTTCTTTTACAGCCATAAACTACAATGTCAATTCCGTGCCAAAAAAAACAAATGCCTTAATATCAATACATTGACTATATTTTAATTCAAGGGCTGGTCTTATACGGCTATAGGTTTACAGTTTTGGAATAATCGTATTCCAAATGAAAGAAAAAATGCTGGAACAATTTAGCTTCCCGGAGGAGTTTAAGGAAAAGCTTATCCTGTTAGTAATGTATCGCAATCAATCGGTGAAAGAAGTAGCTAAAAGTTATAACTTACCGAATGCTTATATATTAACTAATTGGATCAATTTGTATAAGAAAAAGTTAGAGAAGGGGGCCATCACATTAGCGCAGATGGATCTTAAAGGAATAAAAGACCCGGCTGTACTCAAACAACGAATAGAGCAATTGGAGAAAGCGCTTGAAAAAGCCAACGTGCTTATTTATGGCTTAAACTCTATGATCGATTATGCTGAGAAGGAGCTCAAAGTGCCGGTGCGAAAAAAGCGTGGTTCCAAACAGTCAAACTGATTAAAGAGAAGCGG
>Ga0207002_1066_pt1 | contig 20103 bp, 23 predicted proteins | sample Alteio_BWMinCont_88_FD_153473 | JGI IMG/M metagenome (GOLD analysis project Ga0207002, IMG submission 153473) | Enriched cells from forest soil in Barre Woods Harvard Forest LTER site, Petersham, Massachusetts, United States -... | ecosystem: Environmental > Terrestrial > Soil > Temperate forest >...
TGAATACCTGGTTGACAACAAAAAAGCATCGATAATGTTTGGATAAAAACCAGAGACTAAAACACCTACGCAAAATTATTTAAAAAGTGAGTTGTGCAAAAAGTCTGCTGCAAACTGGCCGGCCTCCAGCCATCGCTTTTGTGTGCCTTTGTTAGCTGAAAATAACGGATTAAAGTGTTTTTGTAATTCATGCGAGTAGCCATCAAATACTTTTAATTCATTGGGTATCCCTAAAACATCCGCCTGTTTGTGAATATCCACTCCCCCGTATAATGGCGCGCTTTTATGAGTTGGGGGCACAATATTATCCCTATTGCCAAGCACACTTACTACAGGCACATGGGCATTTTTTAGCCAGTTAAGATCAAATATGGCTCCCCAGAAATTGATGACGGCTGCAACTTTTAATGCACCCTGGTGATTCGAGCCGGTATCGGCTATGCCGGCCATTTTTGCCAGTCCGGCATCTGTGCTGTAAGTAGTCTGCAATGCTATTAAACCACCGGCTGAATTTCCGGCAAGGATGATTTTATCAGGGTCAATATTATATTCATCATGATGCTCTTTAAAATATTCAATAGCCGTTTTTACATCTTGCACAGCATAGTAGCAACTTTTTTGCAACTCACTAAAATTGAAAAGCGGGTCTTTTTTGCTTAACCTATAATTGATAGCCGCACACACATAACCGCGTTGTGCAAAGGTTTTACTCCATATCTGTATACCTTTTGCTTCTTTTGTGCCGAATTTAAAACCTCCGCCATGCATCCAGATAATGAGCGGACGAGGAGAGGAACGATCGTCCTTAGGCTGATAAAGATCGAATAGGAAAGATTTTTTTTCATCCGGGTTAGCACCACGGGCGTAGCTTAAATCTTTATCTATAGTGATATCCGAAAATACGATGTCTTTATATCTGTAAGGTTTAGCAATTTGTGCTTTCGTGCATAACGTAATGCAAAGGATGATAATAATTAATAACGACTGTTTAAACATAATTACTAATATACGTTACAATCAATCACTGCGGTTGTTTGGGAGAGAAACTATAATCAAAACGATAGGGCTGTATAAACAGTATAATTATGTTAATGAATTTAATATTTAACACCGAATAACGAATATTGAATATTAAAGTAGTTTGGGGCGCTAATTAAAAAAACCCTTTTCAAATATGATATTTATCCTTACATTTGCGGGCTAATTGTTGCTCATTGAAATCGCTTAGAGATTATTCGATTCCTTTTACCGGCCTTAAACTGGGGAAGCACCAGTTTGAGTATATCATAAATAATGCTTTTTTCGATGAATTTGAATATTCGCTGGTCAAAAAAGCAAATTTGATATGCCGCGTTGAACTGGAAAGACAGGAGACCATGCTCATCCTTAATTTCCATATAGACGGGACAATTGATGCTAACTGCGACAAGTGTTTGGCGCAATATCCGCAACAGGTGGATATACGCGAACAACAGGTGGCCAAGTTTAGCGAAGAGCCAATTGATGAAAATGAGGATATCATCACCCTTACTAAAAATGATCACGAGATCAATGTAGCAGGGCTGATATACGAATATATAAATGTTGCAATGCCATTTATAACCGTTTGCATCGATGAGGGGAAAACCCCGTATTGCGATAAAGAAATGCTGGACAACTTAAGTAAGCTTACAGCACATGCAGAACAAAATGAGCAAATAGACCCGCGGTGGGATGCGCTCAAAAAATTTAAATAACAATAAAAACAGGATCTATGCCACATCCAAAACGTAAGATATCCAAATCGAGGAGAGATAAGCGAAGGACTCATGATAATGCGCCATTGCCTACTTTAACTACCTGCAAAACTACCGGCGTGGTGCATTTACCCCACAGGGCTTATACTGTTGATGGTAACATTTACTACAACGGCAAGTTACTTATAGAGAAAGCAGCCGTAGCCTAAGTTTAATTTTCTGAAATGAAGATTGGCTTAGATATTATGGGCGGTGATTTCGCTCCCGAAGCAACGGTTTTAGGGGCAATTGCGGCTTATAAAGATTTATCACACCGTCAAAAGCTGGTGCTTATCGGTGATAAAGAAATAGCCCTTAGCATTCTTAAGGAAAATAATTTCAACCCTGATCATTTTGAATATGTTCACACCACCGAAATGATCGATATGGGCGAACATCCCGCAAAAGCTTTCGTTCAAAAACCAAATTCAAGCATTTCATTGGGTTTTAAATTGCTTAAAGAAGGCGTTATTGATGCGTTTTCGTCCGCCGGTAACAGCGGCGCCATGCTGGTCGGGGCCGTATTAAGCGTAAAAACCATACACGGTGTTTTACGCCCTGCAATAACCAGCATTATGCCCCAGCTAAAAGGCAATCTGGCGGTTTTGGTGGATGTTGGCGCCAATGCCGATTGTAAACCAGAATTTTTACCGCAGTTTGGCGCGCTCGGCAGTTTATTTGCCCGGCATGTTTATAAAGTTGAAAATCCCCGTGTTGCCTTGGTTAATATCGGCGAAGAGGAAGGAAAAGGGAATATACTTTGCCAGGCTGCATATCCGCTAATGAAAGAATGCAAAATGTTTAATTTTGTTGGCAATGTTGAAGGGCGTGGCCTGTTTTATGATGTTGCGGACGTAGTAGTTTGCGATGGTTTTACAGGTAATGTAGTTTTAAAGCTTGCCGAATCGTTTTATGAAGTTGCCCAGGAAAAGGGTATTAAGGATAATTTTTACGATGCGTTTAACTACGAGCAATATGGGGGCAGCCCGATATTGGGCGTTAACGCACCGGTTGTGGTAGGGCATGGCATATCAAGCCCCGAGGCTATCAAAAATATGGTTCTTTTATCAAAAAACATGGTTGAAAGTTCTCTTACAGATAAAATAAAACTCGCTTTTCAATAAAAAATATAAAATGAGTAAAATTCACGCTGCTATTACCGCCGTACATGCTTATGTACCCGATTATATTCTAACTAACCACGAGCTGGAAACAATGGTGGATACCAATGACGAGTGGATCACCAGCCGTACCGGTATAAAAGAGCGCCGCATATTAAAAGGCGAGGGGCTTGGCACATCAGACCTGGCAGTTCCAGCTGTTGAGGCTTTACTGAAAAAACGCGGTATCGGCGCGGATGAAATTGACCTGATCATTTTTTGTACAACTACCCCTGATTTTGTGTTCCCGGCTACAGCAAATATATTAGCCGATAAAATTGGCGCTAAAAATGCCTGGGGATATGACCTGTCGGCAGCTTGTTCCGGATTTTTATTCGGCCTGGCAACGGGGGCGCAGTTTATTGAAAGCGGCAAGCATAAAAAAGTTTTAATAGTGGGCGGCGATAAGATGTCGTCGATAACCAATTACCATGACCGCGCCACCTGCATAATTTTTGGCGATGGCTGCGGCGCTGTTTTACTTGAACCCAATGACGAAGGCAATGGCATTATTGATTCTATTTTAAGAAGCGACGGCTCGGGCGTAGCCTACCTGCATCAAAAAGCGGGCGGTTCCGTAAAACCGGCATCTCACGAAAGTGTAGACGCCCGTGAACATTACGCTTACCAGGAGGGCCAGGCGGTATTTAAATTTGCCGTAACCAATATGGCCGACGTTGCCGCCGAAGTAATGGAGCGCAATAACCTGAAAGCCGAAGATATTGCATGGCTTGTCCCGCACCAGGCTAACAAGCGGATCATTGATGCCACCGCTAACCGCACAGGTGTGAGCGCCGATAAGGTTATTATAAATATTGAGCGTTACGGTAATACTACAAACGGAACAATACCGCTATGCTTGTGGGAGTGGGAGGATAAATTTAAAAAAGGCGATAATTTGATACTGGCCGCCTTTGGTGGCGGGTTTACCTGGGGATCCATTTATTTAAAATGGGCTTATTAATGTGCAAATGTGCAGATGAGGGAATGTGCGGATGCTTTTTAAGTTATTTAATTTGCATATTTGAAATCCGCAGATTTGCACATTAAAATTGAACATTATCATATAAGTTTTGTTTATTTGTTTAACTAATAATAACTTAATTAAAACATTTGCACATTTGAAATTTGCACATCTGCACATCAATCATTTGCACATCTGCACATCTGCATATTTGTACATTATATTAACCAATTAAACGCAGGGCATGGATATTAAACAAATACAGGATCTCATACGCTTTGTTTCCAAATCAGGGGTAAACGAAGTTTCAATAGAGCAGAAAGATTTCAAGATCACCATAAAAACCAACCAGGTTCCTACTATAGTTAATGCTACAATCCCTGCTGCGCACCCGGTTGCTGCAGCGCTCGCGCCTGTTGCAGATGCACCGGTAACCGCCGCCGAACCTGTTGCAGATGCATCAAGGTATGTGACAATAAAATCACCGATGATCGGCACGTTTTATAGGTCAGCAAATCCTGATAAACCACTGTTGGCTAACGTGGGCGACGAGATTGAGCCGGGTACGGTGCTTTGTATTATTGAAGCCATGAAACTTTTCAATGAAATTGAATCTGAAATTTCGGGCCGTATCGTAAAAGTATTGGTTGATAATGCATCGCCGGTTGAGTATGACCAGCCTTTGTTTTTAGTTGAACCTATGTAAATGTGCACATGTGCGAATTTAAGATGTGCAGATTATTTGCACAGTTAAACACATTCGCACATCTGCACATTCGCACATTTGCATATTAAGAAACTATGTTTAAAAAAATATTAATAGCTAACCGAGGTGAAATTGCCCTGCGAATTATTCGCACCTGCAAGGAAATGGGCATTAAAACCGTAGCTGTATATTCAACTGCCGACCGCGAAAGCCTTCACGTACGTTTTGCTGATGAGGCGGTTTGTATTGGCCCCCCCCCCCAAGCCGCGATTCGTATTTAAACATTCCCAATATTATATCCGCGGCCGAATTAACCAATGCCGATGCCATACATCCGGGTTATGGCTTTTTATCCGAAAATGCAAAATTTTCAGCAATTTGCGCCGAATATGGTATAAAATTTATCGGCGCAACTGCCGCGCAGATCAACTCAATGGGTGATAAGGCGTCGGCAAAAGAAACCATGAAAAAGGCAGGGGTGCCGACTATTCCCGGATCAACGGGTTTACTTCAAAGTGTAAAAGAAGGTATAGATATCTCAAAAAAAATAGGTTTTCCGGTAATATTAAAAGCTACTGCCGGTGGCGGTGGCCGCGGGATGCGTATTGTTTGGAAGGAAGGGGAATTTGAGGCCGCCTGGGATTCTGCCCGTGCGGAATCAAGCGCCGCGTTTGGTAATGATGGCATGTACCTTGAGAAATATGTAGAAGATCCCCGTCATATTGAGATACAGGTAGTAGGCGATCAGTACGGCAAAGTATGCCACCTCTCTGAGCGCGATTGCTCCATACAACGCAGGCACCAGAAACTGGTTGAAGAATCACCCTCGCCTTTTATGACAGATAAGCTGCGTAAAAGAATGGGCGAAGCCGCTATTAAAGGAGCAAAAGCCGTAAAATATGAAGGCGCTGGAACTGTGGAATTTTTGGTTGACAAGAACCGGAATTTTTATTTTATGGAGATGAATACCCGCATACAGGTAGAGCATCCGGTAACAGAAGAGGTGATCAATTTCGACCTTATCAAAGAGCAAATAAAAGTTGCTGCGGGTATCCCCATATCAGGTAAAAATTACGAACCGATTTTGCACGCCATTGAATGCCGTATCAATGCAGAGGATCCGTTCAATAATTTCCGCCCTTCACCGGGTAAGATCACCAATTTCCATTCGCCGGGCGGCCATGGCGTACGCATTGACACCCATGTATATTCGGGTTATGCAATCCCGCCGAATTATGATTCAATGATAGCTAAAGTTATTTGCGTGGCGCAAACCCGCGATGAAGCTTTAAGCACTATGGAACGCGCGTTAAGTGAATTTGTGATCGAAGGCGTAAAAACAACCATACCGTTCCATTTAAAATTACTGCAGGACCCTAATTTCCGTGCCGGTAATTTTACAACTAAGTTTATGGAAACCTTTGAATATGGTGAGTAAATGAAATCACGTTTTAATATTTAAACGTTTATACCATTCCGGGCGTTATATACCGGGAGTTTATATTTAACAATGAGCATATATAGCAGGTTAACCAAATCGATAAAGGAAAAAGGAGAGCGGATGGGAGCTGAAATGTCATTTTTTCAGCATTTGGAAGCATTGAGGTGGCATTTGGTTAGATCTGGTTTGGCCATATTGGTGTTTGCCATCCTTGCATTTGCTTTTTTTCATAGCATTTTCTATAGTGTTATCATGGCCCCTACACGCACTGATTTCTGGACCTACCGGATGATGTGCAACATGGGGGATGTTTTTCATAGTTGGTTTGGCTTGGACGCTAAGGGCTTTTGCGTCAAGGAACTAAAATTTGACTTAATAAATACCGAACTGGCCGGACAGTTTAATCTACAGCTCAATACATCCATTATGATCGGCCTTATTTTAGGCATTCCATACCTTTTATACGAGATTTGGAAGTTTATACGACCGGCCCTGCACGATAAAGAGCGCAAGGCGGCAAGCGGTTTTGTTTTTTATTCTTCATCGCTGTTTATGCTGGGTGTACTTTTTGGCTATTATGTGGTTACCCCTTTATCAGTCAGGTTTTTTGCCAGTTATACAGTAAGCGACAGTATAAAAAATATATTTGCCGTAGACTCATTTATTTCGGCGGAAACGATGCTGACCATGCTCGCAGGACTTGTTTTTCAATTACCCATTGTTGTTTATATACTGGCGAGCCTGGATATACTTACCCCTAAATTTATGCGCGATAAGCGTCGTTATGCCGTTATAATTATTTTAATATTAGCAGCCATAATAACTCCCTCGCCAGATGCGCTTACCATGCTCGTAGTGGCTATGCCTTTATTTTTGTTGTACGAATTTAGTATAGTGGTTGCCGGCGTAGTACAGCGCAGGCGCAAGAAAAGGGAAGAATTAGAAGAGTAATAAGGTGATGTGCAGATAGCAAGATGTGCAGATGTTCAAATATCAATAATTTAAAAAAATGAAAGAAGGGTTAAAGATCGCTATAGGCGCTGATCATGCAGGGTTTGATTATAAGCAAGGCATAATTGAAGGGTTAACCGGAAACGAGATTAAAGACTTTGGCGCATGGTCGTCCGCGTCTGTTGATTATCCTGATTTTGCGCACCCAGTTGCCGCAGCAGTGGAAAGCGGTAAATATGATTTTGGCATCCTGATCTGCGGCAGCGGCAACGGTGTGGCAATCACCGCCAATAAACACCAGGGAATACGTGCCGCCATTTGCTGGAACGAAGAATTAGCTGAACGCGCCAGGGGTCACAATGACGCAAATATTTTATGTATCCCGGCCCGTTATATTTCCCTTGAAGAAGCAAGAAGAATAGTTGAGGTATTTTTCAATACTGAATTTGAAGGCGGACGGCATGCCAACAGAGTGAGTAAAATAGCTTGTTGAAGAAGGTTAAAGCTGAAAGGTAAAAGGGGAAAGGTAAAAGCGCACCAATGAACTAATGAACTAATGAACAATACGGCTGAAGAATTTTTAATAGCCTCGGAAGAAAAGGCCTTCGATATGAAGCACAGGCGTATTATCAATTACAATATTGGTAAGTACGATGCCGCCGTTGAGCGTGGTTTATCAAAGATAATCAACCTCGACAATGCCAAACGCAAAGGGCATGCCATCAAATGGAAGGTGATGGAAAACCTGGACAAGTTTTTGCCCGAGTTTGAAGCCAATTTCCAGAAACGGGGCGGTAAAGTAATATGGGCCAATGATGCTGAAGAAGCTAACCGCGAGATCCTGAACATCCTGCAAAAGGCTGGCGCTAAAACCGTTGTCAAGTCAAAATCAATGGTTACAGAGGAGATTGAGCTGAATGAATTTTTGGAGCACCACCAAATCGAATCATTAGAAACCGACCTCGGAGAATATATTGTACAGCTGTTAGGGCAAAAGCCTTATCATATTGTTACACCAGCTATGCACCTTTCAAAGGAAGACATCGCAAAATTATTTAACGAACGCTTTGGTACCCAGGTTGATGCTACCCCCGAACAGCTTACCCAAAAGGCCCGTGAGCTATTGCGCGAGAAATATCTGCAGGCAGATGTGGGTATAACGGGCGCTAATTTTTTAATTGCCGATTCCGGCAGTATTGCTATCAGCGAGAACGAAGGCAACGCACGCTTAAGCACATCCTTCCCTAAAATACATATCGCAGTGGCGGGTATCGAAAAGATCGTTCCGTCAATGGCCGATCTTGATTTGTTTTGGCCCATGCTGGCAACTCATGGCACCGGGCAGAATCTTACAGTTTACAATACTATTTTAAGCGGCCCCCGCAAAGCAGATGAAACCGATGGCCCGGAAGAAATGTACGTGATATTGTTGGATAACGGCCGTACCAACCTGCTGGCCCAAAAAGATCAGCGCCAGGCATTATACTGCATCCGCTGCGGCGCCTGTTTAAACGCCTGCCCTGTTTATAAAAACATTGGCGGCCATACTTACGAAACTACTTATAGCGGGCCTATCGGTTCCATCATCACCCCGCACATGAATGGCATGGAAGAGTTTAAACATCTGAGCTATGCCTCAAGCCTTTGCGGAAAATGCTCAGAAGTTTGCCCGGTAAAGATAGACATACACAAAATGCTGCTGCTTAACCGCCGCGATGCCGTAAAAGAGCACCTAATAACCACGGTGGAAAAATGGGGCTGGTCTGCCTGGAAAAAAGGCATGCTAAGCCGAAAGTTCATGGATTTTTTCAGCGGTAAAACCAAAAATTTTCTTCTTCGCAAGTTCTTCAAAAAAACATGGGGTCATTTCAGGGAAATGCCAAAAGTAGCAGGCAAATCATTCAGCCAGGAGTGGAAAGAACGTAATGGGGTTAATTAGCGCCATGTAGATTCCCTGTGAATTTCCACTACTCTCATATTTGCGTCCTGCTTGATATTATTGATATCACAACTCTTAGCATGTTATCAACGGTAATTACCGTGCGTATGACCAACCCGCAGATGTAAATACTACCTATTAATTTATTCTGTAAAAACTTTGCATAAATTTGTTTAACTATGACAACGCAACCGAAGAATAAAACAAAAGCAGAACTTGCCCTGGAATTTGGCCGTTCCATGGCCGAATTAAGAACTTATATCCGGCAGTTTATACAGGTAAAGATAAAAGAACATGGTGTCAGCCTCACTTTTGAAATGCTGGAGGTAATGGGTTGCCTGTGGAAGAAGGATGGCATTAACCAGCAGGAGATAGCTGATCTCACCCTTAGGGATAAGTCGAGTTTGACCTATTTACTGGATAATTTGGTGAAGCGCAAAATGGTAAAACGGATGGAGGATGAAAATGACAGGCGGAATAAACTGGTCTACCTAACCAAAGAGGGAAACGACCTTAAGGAACGGCTGCATCCCATTGTTACTGAAGTTTATGAACTGGCTTCGGAAGAGGCGGCTGTTAATGACTTAAAAAACAGTATATTGGTGCTCAATAAAATGATCGGCAACTTAAAGAAAGCATAAAAAAATTTGAGACAAAAGTTAAATACTTGATTGTTTATATATTGATTAATGATTTACCGGGGGGTGGGTGATAATGGAAACGGGTGAAAAGTTTTGGACAAAACTTTCTTCATTTCTTAAAAGGGAAATGAGTGTTACTTTGTTATTTTGGTTAATTGTGTTTTTCATTGCTATAATGATGAGAATTTTTGGGTGGGTGTAGGTATTGAAATAAAACTTGAAAAAAAATCAAACATTATTCAAAGCATCCATGTCAAGTTTTTATTAATTTGTTTTAACGAAGTAAATTATTTTAACTTTATGCAACAATCTGAATAAATACATTCACCATTATGAGAATACCCACTGAACCGATTGGAAGCATTCCAAGGCCTGCGGAATTAATAGCAGCCATTATCTCGCAAACCAATTGCGCCAACCTGCAAAAATTGTATGAAAATGCAATTACTGAAACTTTGAATGAATTTGAGAAAACCGGATCACCTGTTATTACCGATGGAGAACAAACCAAATCGAGTTTCGCCACTTATCCTCTTGAAGGGTTACCTGATTTAGCCCCTGAAGGGATGACAATTAATTTTGAAGATGGTCATTCCCGGCAATTGCCGCTTTTAACAAAAGGCCCTTTCAGATACAGTAATTATGCATCAAAATACCTTGCTTATGCCAAAAAGGTAACGAAAACACCTGTTAAACAAGCTATTATTTCTGCGTCCGCGCTAAGTTTAATATACCCGTCAAATGGCATCGAAGGGTATTCCCAATCAGAATTTATTGCTGACTTGCTGAATGAATGTGAAAAAGACATCAGGCGTTGTTTGGACCAGGGCGCTTATAAAGTTCAAATGGATTTTACCGAAGGCAGGTTATCACTTAAGCTTGACCCTTCCGGCGGCGTTTTGAAACATTTTATCGGCCTTAACAACCAGGTGTTTGATCGTTTTACAAAAGAAGAACAGCAGAGATTAGGCGTACATGTATGCCCCGGCGGCGACCACGACTCGACCCACAGCGCAGATATTGATTATGCTGATTTCCTGCCGCTCCTTTTTGATTTGAACGTAGGCAGCTTCTACCTTCAATTAGCCAGCGAACCTGACAGGATAAAAGTACTAAAAACAATAAAACAATATCTTAAACCAAATCAAAAAGCATTTATTGGTGTAATTGATGTGCTCAACCCCGTAATTGAAACCGCAGAACAAGTAAGGGACAGGGTATTGGAAGCGGCCAAATACATTCCCTTAAGCCAATTAGGAACTACCGACGATTGCGGGTTCTCCCCATTCTGCGATGATACATCAACAACACGTGAAACCGCCTTTGCAAAAATAAAAGCCCGGATAGATGGAACAAAGCTTGCGGAGGAGAAATTGTTTTCCTGATGTGCAAATGCGGGGATGTGCAGATCAGTAGATGTGTGGATGTTAAAATTGAAATCCTATCATTCGCACATTTGCACATTCGCACATTTGTTACGCTGCATTCGAAATATACTTAACCAGGCTTCTTTTGGCTACCGGCAGCAGGGTTTGTTCCAGCGGGAAGGCAATATCGCTTTGAACATAATAAACAGCAGGGTTGGGCATATACTTATTCAGGCGTATCAGGTCGAGCTTTACAGCTTCCGGGGTTTTGGTTATACTTTCTTCGTAAGTATCCACAAATTGAATGTTTATACCACGGTATTTATCATCCTTATTTTGAAATATAGTGATCTGATATTCATAGATACCATGCGTTTTTTCTTTGCCGTTCCGCAGGGAAAAATAACCGTGATAGGGCATTAGCGGCACAATGCCTACCGGGTCGATATTCAGGCGGCTCTCTACAAAATCATAAATTTCCTTACCGGTTTGTATGGTCGGGTCAATTTTTTGGAGGGCGTATGTAATGATCAGTTCAATCTCACGCATGGAGCTGTCATCGTCCACAATTTTCTGGTAGGTAAGCTTTACAGCTTCCATATCAGCCTGTGTTAAACGCTGCGGAAAAGCCTGCTGCAGTATGGTTTTATTTGTTTTAAAATATAAAAGATTATTAAAATGAAAGATCAGGTCGGTAAGATTTGGATAGAGTTTGCTTTTGTCAAAATGGCGGTTAATTTCCTGCAAATAATCAAGAAGAATGTACTTTTTATGCTCAAAATCAATCGAACCCTCGATAAACCAGTTTTTACTCAGTTCTTTCATTTTTTCAATTTCCTTTCAGTAGCTTAAATTAAACAAAAAACAGCAATTTTGCAATATGCCTTTTGGAACGCTTTATTTAATACCTGTACCGCTTGCCGAAGAGGCAGCAGCCAAATCTTTTACGCCTTATTTGATCAACACTATAAACAACATAAAAGAATATATTGCTGAGAATGAAAAAACAGCCCGCCGCATTCTAAAAGAGGCCGGCCTTAAAACCCCGCAAAGCGAATTACTGATACATGATTACGGCAAACATAATCGGGATGTTTCAACTGTTGATTTTTTTAAAGGCTTACAGGCAGGCAATAATGTTGGTTTGATGAGCGAAGCGGGATGCCCCGCGATTGCCGACCCCGGTGCCGACATTGTAGAGAAGGCGCACCGAATGGGTATAAAAGTGGTACCGTTGGTGGGGCCAAGTTCTATTTTACTGGCCCTTATGGCTTCTGGTTTCAACGGGCAAAGCTTTACTTTCCATGGCTACCTGCCAATTGATAAGGCCGACCGCAGCAAAAGGATAAGGGAACTGGAAAGCCTCGCAGAGCGTAACGACCAAACCCAGATATTCATTGAAACGCCTTTCCGTAATAATCCAATGGTTGAAGAAATATTAAAAACCGCGCACCCTAAAACACGGTTATGTATAGCATGCGACATTACTTCGGCTACTGAGTTCATTCAAACTAAAACCATCGCCGAATGGCAAAAAAAGGTGCCGGAGCTGCATAAACGCCCGGCAATTTTTTTAATCTTCCACAGGTGATAAATGACCCTTACCGAAACATATACCCAAGTATTGATAGTTGGCGCGGGGCCTTCAGGGCTAATGATGGCCGCGCAACTGCTCAGGTATGGCGTTCAGCCTGTAATTATTGACAGCAAACAAGGGCCGACCAATCATTCAAAAGCATTAGGCATACAAGCCCGTTCGCTGGAGATTTACCGGCAGCTGGGTATGATTGATCGTATTATTAATGACGGCAAACAGGCAAAGGGTTTATTGTTTAATGAAGACGGAAAGGAAGCCGCAGCCTTATCGTTAGCAAATATTGGCGGAGAACAAACACCTTTTCCATTTGTACTTCTGTACCAGCAAAGTAAAAATGAAAAGCTTTTGCTTGATTTTTTAACCGCACATTGCTGCCCTGTTTATTGGAACACAACATTAATCTCGCTAAAACAAACCGGATCGGGTGCAGAAATAAAATTACAACAGGATGAGCAGATCAAAGGAATTACATGCGACTGGCTCATCGGTGCTGATGGCGCTCATAGCCTTGTGCGCAAACAATTGCAGATACCTTTTAGCGGCGAAACGTATCAGCATAGTTTTTACCTGGCTGACCTGGAACTGAATAATAAAGAGTTAAACGAAGACTATGTGCAGCTATTTTTAACTAAGAAGGGTTTCGCCGGTTTTTTCCCGATGCCTGAAGCAAATTGTTACCGTATTGTTGGCAGCTTGCCGGATAACTATGATCAAAAAGACGACCTAAAGCTGGAAGATATAGTGCCATACTTAGATAATATCGTTGGGTATTCAATTAATACTGTTCAGGAAAATTGGTTTACCATTTACAGGCTGCATCACCGCATGGCGGATAAATTCAGGGAGCAGCGTTGTTTTTTGATTGGCGATGCCGCGCATATCCATTCGCCGGTGGGTGCGCAGGGCATGAACACCGGTTTGCAGGATGCTTATAACCTGGCCTGGAAACTTGCAGGGGCGGTAAACAATCAGATCAAAGAATCCATCTTAGATAGCTATGCCACCGAACGCATGCCGGTTGCCAAAGGCCTGTTAAGCACAACCGACCGTGTTTTTGCACTCATTACATCGCGCAATTGGTTCACCGGCTTATTTAAAAAATGGATATTACCCTGTTTACTTAAAATAGTATGGAGCAAAAAGACATTTAGAGAAGTTTTTTTTAAGCGCCTTTCGCAAATAAGTATAAATTACAGGGATAGCCCCATAAGCCTTCACATCAGCCAGGCAGCCAAAATTAAAGCCGGCGACAGGCTGCCTTACCTGAAAGTGTTCGATGAGAAAAAACAGGAAGAAACCGACCTGCACGAATGGTGCGGCAAACCGGGCTTTACTTTAATAGTTTTGGGCAAATTGTCAGAACTTGACCTTTTTGCCCTTGCCAAATGGATCACCCAAAAATACCCGGCAATGCTTAATTTCTTCTATTTACCTCAATCAACAAAAAACCAACACGTTTTCGATGCTTTTGAAGTTGGGAAAAACCAGGGGAAATCATTGATTGTACGGCCGGATATGCACATTGGGCTTATTAATGATAAAGTCGATATGGTTTTGATGAATAATTATTTGAGGAATATAGTGGGGATCACAGATTTGTAGGATTTGTGTGATTTCACTGATTTTCCCCGCAAACTGCCTACTGCAAACTGCTCACTAACTACCCGTGTATCAGTTCCGCTTTTCCGTAATTTTTAACCACCTGCGCCTCAAACCCCAAATATTGTTTCCATCGTTTGTCCACATCAATACCACCGGCGTATTTTTTAGCAAGGCGGATGAACATGGAATAATGTGTAGCCTCGCTTATCATTAACTCGTAATAAAATGCAGATAATTGTTCGTCATTAATGTTTTCAGATAACACTTTAAAACGTTCGCAACTGCGGGCTTCTATCATTGCCGAAAAAAGCAAGCGGTCAACTAATTGTTCTGTCCGGCCACCGCCAATAACGATGAACTTACGCAACTCATTTACATAATTATCTTTTCGCTCACGGCCGAGTACAAAACCGCGTTTCAAAATTATATCGTGTACGCGTTTAAAATGGTCCATTTCCTCCTGAACAAGCCCAACCAATTCCTGCACCAGATCGGATAAATTAGGGTTTTGAACAATAAGTGTTATAGCGTTACTTGCTGCTTTCTGTTCACAAAAGGCGTGATCTGTTAAAAGTTCTTCAATATTGCTTGCCGCAACATTTTTCACCCAAAGCGGATCGGTAGGTAATTGCAGTTTAAGGATGGTTTTTTCGCTCACGGAGGCAAAGATAAATTTATTAAGCTGAAAGCTAAAAGCGGAAAGACTAAAGCCAACTAAAAGAGCTTTAAGCTTTATCCTTTCTGCTTTTAGCTTTTATCTATACAAATGCTTACTATCAATAAATTCCAAAACCGCATCCGGCACAAAATATTGCACATTCTTTTTCTGGGCGATGGATTGGCGGATAAATGTTGCCGATAGTTCCATCAAAGGCGTCATGGTTATAGTTACTGAAGGATGGGTGGCCAGGTCCGTATTTTCATAACCGGGACGGGGGTAAACATATATCCGGTAGTCGCGTAATATCAGCTTATAATTTTTCCATTTTGGTAGGGACACCAGGTTATCCGACCCCATAATGAGTGCGAATTCATGCTGCGGATACTTTTCCTTTAAATGTGTAAGGGTATCAATGGTATAGGATGGTTGCGGCAACTTGAGTTCTACGTCACTTACCGCAAGTTTTGTTGAATTATCGGTCGCCAGTTTAGCCATTTCCAGGCGGTCGTAGGTGTTTATCAGGTCGCCATATTTTTTTAGCGGGTTTTGCGGCGATACCACCAGCCACACTTTATCCAGCGTGGTATAATTGGCCATATAGTTGGCTATAATTAAATGACCCACATGTATGGGGTTAAATGAACCGAATAGTAAACCTATTTTCATCAGTTGGCAGTTTTTAGTTGGCAGTTTGCAGGTTTAGTCGGCAGTTTTCGGTTGGTAATTTGAAACAAAATTTAAAACCTTACCCCGTACCAAATTTTCCTGGGTTATCAATCATGTACTGAACTAATCGCCCTATCTCGTCAGACAGCGCATATAGTTTATCATAAACTTCTTTGGAAATATAATTACACTCTTTTGCGAATTCAAGCCATCTTTGTGTTTCACTATTCTCCATATCTACATCAGTTAGTTTACTTACAAAATGATTAGGGTATTTACGTTTGCGATAAGACTCAATAGTACAAATATTGGTAGAACGGGAAGACCGGCGGATTTGGTCCGTAAGCGAGTATGTTTCTTCTTTGGGAAATTGCCTGGTAACTATAAAGATTTCCATGGCAAGAGCAAAGCTTTTTTTATATAAAACTAAATCCTTATAAGTACCCATTTTAAATTCTGCTAACTGCCAACTAAAAACTGCCAACTAATCCTGCCCGATAAAGTTTCTCACCAATTCCTCTGCTTCTTCACACGCGGTTTGAAGATCGTGATTTTTTAGAATAATATCAAATTCAGGGGCATAATTCAATTCTTTTTCTGCTTTTATAAAGCGCTCCCTAAGTTTTTCAAGGGTATCAGTTCCCCTGCCGGTTAAACGTTCTATGAGCACTTCTAATGAAGGTGGCTGCACAAATATCGCCAGCGCCTGTCCATCATATTTGCGCTTAAGGTGCAGGCCCCCTTCCACATCGATGTCAAATATCACAGCTTTTCCATTTTGCCATATCCGGTCAATTTCGGTACGAAGGGTCCCATAAAATGTCCCTGTGTAAACCTCTTCAAATTCAACAAATTGCTTTCTTGCAATTCGGTGCAAAAATTCCTCTTTGCTTATAAAATAATAGTCTTTCCCGTTTTGCTCATCGCCCCGCGGTTTCCTTGTAGTTGCCGAGATAGAAAATTCAAGCCCGGGTATTTTAGTGAGCAGGTGTTGAACAATGGTAGTTTTACCCGCCCCCGACGGCGCTGAAAATATAATGAGTTTCCCGTTTTGGTTCATTAGTTCATTAGTTCATTAGTTCATTGGTGAAATAGTTCGTAAGTCAACTAATTCACCAGCATGCAAACCAATGAACTAATGAACCAGTGAACCAATGAACTACAATACATTCAATAACTGTTCCTTTATTTTTTCAAGCTCTTCTTTCATGCCAACCACCAGTTTCTGGATATTGGCATCGTTGGCTTTTGAACCCAGTGTATTTACTTCCCGGCCTATTTCCTGCGAAATGAAACCAAGTTTTTTACCATTGGCATCATCATTTTTCAATGTTTCAATAAAATAATCGCAATGGGCTTTCAGGCGGATCTTTTCTTCAGTAATATCAAGTTTATCGATATAATAGATCAATTCCTGCTCAAACCGGTTCTGGTCAATCGCTTCACGGCCTACTGCTTCTGTTAAAAACTGGTTAAGCCGTTCCCTGATTACCGGGGTACGTTTAGGTTCTTCGATCTCAATCAGCTCCAGGTTTTTTAAAATAATGCCGATACGATATTTTACATCCTGTTCGAGTACATTTCCTTCATCAGTCCTGAATTGCTGAAATGCAGCTAAAGCCTGCCGGAATGTTTCTTCTGCAATTTTCCATTCTTCTTCAGAAACTGTTTCTTCATCATATTTTACAACTTCCGGCAAGCCAAGTGCAAGTTCCAGCAAATTATTTGCGGGTTCGTCAAGGTCAAAGCTAACGGCTTTTAATTGCTCGTAATAGTGCTTGAGCAACTCTTTGTCTATGCCGGCGGCATTTACCATCGTATTTGCATTTTCAACATTTACAGATAGGTTTACTTTGCCCCGTTCAATTTGTTTACTGCACTCATTTCGCACCTGGAACTCTTTTTCGGTAAAAGATTTTGGCAGACGAAGGGACAGTTCGAGGAATTTACTGTTAAGGGATTTTATCTCAACGGTGTATTTTGTACTTCCCGAGTCAAAGCTGGCAATTCCATAGCCTGTCATGGATTTTATCATGCGCAAAGATAGTGTTTTAGAGATTAGAGGTTGGAGGTTAGAGATTAGTTTTTTTCCTTAATAGTTTGTAATCGAACTTGTTTATTAAAAATAACAACAAAACCCTATAAAACGAGATTTTAACCAATGACCAACTAATCTCTAACCTCCAATCTCTAATCTCTCCTCTTTAACATTTTTTTACATTTGCTATCAAATACAATATTTAAGTTTACAAACTGTTATATCCAAATGCGCTCAAGGTTTTTTATATTATTGATGATATTTTCTTGCCTTTCGTTAAGGGTATTGGGGCAACAAATGTTTACAATACATGGCGTAGTTTCGAAAAAGCTAAGCGCCGAGCGGATATCACAGGTATTGATCAGCAATTTAAGGAGCAAGGATGTGATGATGAGCGATGAACTTGGCTGGTTCACCGTTAAATCCGCCGTTGGAGACACCCTGCTTTTTACCAAGACCGGCTATACCGACCAAAAAATTGCAATTACAAACGGGGGTGATTTGCCTGTTTATATGCAACCGGTTATCCAGCTTGCAACAGTTACTGTACATGGTCAAACAACAAAACAGGAGTTAAATGACGTGATGGCCGACTATAAAAAGAACGGCGTTTTTAATAATGGAAAATCTCTTCCGGTTTTCCAGTTCTTAAATTCGCCGCTAACGGGTTTATATAATTTATTTGGTTCTGAACCGGGCAAGGCAAGGCGTTTTGCCGTCTTTTCGAAAGAAGAACTTGAATATGCCGAAGTTAAAAGAAGGTACACAATAGACCTGGTAAAACGCGTAACCAACGCACCAGACAGCACCGCGATTAAATTCATGGAATATTATACGCCATCGTATGAGGACATAAAAGGATGGAGTGACTACGATCTTATCAAACAGATTAAAAAGTCGTATGAATATTATTCTGAAAATAAAGACGACCTGGATTTGCAGCACCTGAACGCGCCTGCCCTCATAAAGACTGATGAAAAACAGAAACCTTAGCCCGCTAACCCCCTAAAGGGGCAATAATTTACTGCTGAAAACTCCCCCTTTAGGGGGCCGGGGGGTTATATTCCCAATGTTTCACAGGCTTTTTCGGCGGCAAGCTTTTCCGCGTTCTTTTTGCTGAACTCTTTTCCCATGCCCATCACTTCGCCATCAATAACGGCCTGCACCGTGAATAATTTTAAGTTCTCACCTTCCTCATTGCTTACCAGGTCAAAGGCAATATCTTTACTGTGACGCTGGCACCACTCAATTAATTTGCTTTTAAAATTGGTTTCTGTTTGTTCCAGTGTATGAATATCAATATGCGATTTGATGATATGGTTCACCAAAAAACTGCGGGTAAAATCATAGCCTTTATCGAGATAAATGGCGCCGATCAGTGCTTCAAATGCATCACCAAGTAACGATCCTTGCCTTGATGAATTAAGCATGCGGCTATCGTACTCGATCAATTTATCAAAACCCAGCTTGCGCGCCAGTTGGTTTAAGTTTACCCTGCTTACAATTTTTGAACGCAGTTCGGTTAAAAAACCTTCGTCCTCGTAAGGGTATAATTTAAAAAGGACCTCTGCCACTACACTGCCCAATACCGCGTCACCTAAAAATTCAAGGCGTTCATTGCTGTTTTTTACTCCTTTTTTTACATTTTGAGCAACAGATTTATGACGAAACGCCATACGGTATAATGACAAATTGCCTGGTACAAAACCGAGCAAATTTTTTAAAACCTTGACGTGTTTTCTGTTAGGAGATAAGTAAAGCTTGTAAAAACGACTTATAGGCATCCAATATGATTAATCTTCGTACTTTTTAAATACCACAGAAGCATTATGGCCTCCAAAACCAAAACCATTACTCTGCGCTACCCTTACTACCCTTTTTTGGGCCTTATTAAATGTAAAATTTATTTTAGGGTCAAAAGCCGGATCATCAATAAAGTGATTAATTGTTGGTGGAACAAGATCATTTTTTAAAGCCAAAATAGCAGCAATTGCTTCAACCGCACCGGCGGCGCCTAATAAATGCCCGGTCATTGATTTTGTTGAACTGATATTTGTACGATAAATATTATTGCCAAAAACATCCATTATCGCTTTAACTTCCTGCGGGTCGCCAATAGGTGTTGATGTTCCGTGAACATTTACGTAATCAATATCAGCAGGCGTCATACCTGCATCATCAAGGGCAGCTTTCATCACCAGTGCCGCGCCAAGCCCTTCCGGATGAGGGGCAGTCATATGGTAAGCATCGGCGCTCATGCCTCCTCCAATCATTTCGGCATAAATTTTAGCACCGCGGGCCTTCGCGTGCTCAAGCTCTTCTAAAATGATAGTACCGGCGCCTTCACCAGCCACAAACCCATCACGGTCCAGATCGAATGGCCGTGATGCTGTTGCCGGGTCGTCATTTCGGATAGATAAAGCATGCATTGCATTGAACCCGCCGATACCTGCTTCATTTATGATCGCTTCGGAACCACCGCTTATAAACATATTAGCTTTACCCAAACGGATATAGTTAAAAGCATCTATAAGTGCATTATTTGATGAAGCACAGGCGGAAACTGTTGAAAAATTTGGCCCGCGCAAACCATAT
>Ga0207002_1069_pt1 | contig 19787 bp, 11 predicted proteins | sample Alteio_BWMinCont_88_FD_153473 | JGI IMG/M metagenome (GOLD analysis project Ga0207002, IMG submission 153473) | Enriched cells from forest soil in Barre Woods Harvard Forest LTER site, Petersham, Massachusetts, United States -... | ecosystem: Environmental > Terrestrial > Soil > Temperate forest >...
TCAATTCGTCTCGCGCCTGGATGTAATCCAACTGGGACTGCAGGAGCAGAGTTTTCAAGCGCCGTGCCTTCCTGCATTTGCTGGGCACTTCTTGAAGCTGCCGTGGCTCTTGTGGGTGGAGCAAACGATACGCGATCATCCGCTCCTCTCCTGAATTCGACTCGCGCCCGAAGGTGCGTCTATACGGCGCTCTCTGAATTCAAGGCAATTGAGGACCCAAAATGAGTGCACCCGAATTGCGTTCAAAATAGGTGCGTTGCGTTACTTACGTCATGGGAGCGTGCGAGTTCTCCGTCAATAGATTTACATTTGGGCAGATGTTGACAGTCGCCTAGACAAGCAAAATTATTTTCTTCGCGAATTGTGAGATAGACCCTGTTGGTCTAATGCGAGATGCTAAAAATGCCAAAGAGAATATAATGCACACCATGGCATCCCGCGTGCCCGCTCCGGGGCAATCCATGGACCTTCGCGCCGTCATCGATTCGGCTCCCGCGCTGATCCACACCGGTTTGCCTGACGGCTATCTCGATTTTTTCAATCAAAGTTGGCTTACGTACGTCGGACGCTCTTTAGAGGACCTCCAGGGCTGGAAATGGACAGGCACAATTCATCCCGATGATGTCGAAGGAATCGTGGACAGGTGGCGAGCGTCATTAGCGAGTGGCGAGCCTTTCATGTATGAAGCACGGGTCCGCCGGGCGGATGGAGAGTATCGTTGGATGTTGCACCACAAAATCGCGCTGCGGGATGGCGATGGAAAGATTGTCAAGTGGTATGGATCGAGTATCGATATCGAGGACCGGAAGCAGACCGAACAGACGCTCAGGTTGACTGAATCATTCCTCCTCCACGCCCAACGACTGACCAAAGCTGGAAGCTGGGCGTATAGGCCCCCAGATATCTGTGAATACTGGTCTGCGGAGATGTTTCGGATATTCGGCTACGATCCCGCAAAGGGATACCCGCCAAATGACGACATGATCGCTCGCGTGCACCCAGAAGACCGCCAGCGTGGCGTGCAAGCTCTTGCTCAGCTATTCGAACAGCACCGAGAGTTCGACCTGAAGTATCGGTTTATCAGACCTGATGGCCAGGTTCGCGTGATCCAAGATTTCGGTACTCCCGTCTTCGAAAATGGAATTGTGACTCGGTTTGTCGGTGCCTGCCTGGATATCACAGAGCAGGAACAGATGACGCAGGAGCTCAAGCGGAGCGAAGCCTACTTAGCCGAGGCTCAGAGACTGAGTCATACCGGCAGCTTCGGTTGGATGGTTTCCACGGGTGAAATCTTCTGGTCAAAGGAAACCTTTCGAATCTTTTCGTATGATCTAGCGCTCAAGCCCACGCTAGACCTAGTATTCGAACGGATTCACCCGGAAGACGTGCCTTTGGTCAAAGAAACAATCGAGCTGGCGTCACAAGACGGAAAGAATTTCCATCTTGAACATCGGTTGTTGATGCCGGACGCTTCCGTCAGACATGTCCACGTTGTGGCCCAGGCTTTGCGGAATGATTCGGGTAACATCGAGTTTGTTGGTGCCGTCATGGACGTCACGGCCGCCAAGCAGGCGGAAGAGCGAATTCTGCAGAACGAGAGCGAACTTCACCTCACTATCGAAACTATACCGGCCTTCGTTGGCACTGCACTCCCTGACGGCAGCGTTGATTTCGTAAGTCAAAGCTGGCTGGATTACACGGGCCTTTCTCGCGAGGAGTGGCTGGGCTGGGGATGGATGAAGGTTACCCATCCTGAAGATCTCGACCGATCAGTGGAGAACTGGCGAACCGCTTTGGCGGTTGGGCAACCAATCGAGTCTGAGTTACGCGTTCGGCAGGCAAACGGTGAGTATCGATGGTTTTTAGGCCGAAACGTGCCGCTGCGCGATGAGAAAGGAAACGTCGTTAAGTGGTACGGGACACTCCTCGACATCGAGGATCGAAAGCGAGCGGAACTCAAGCTGCGGCAAGACGAACAAGAGTTTCGACGGATCGTCGACGCAATCCCGCACGCCATCCACGTGCTGAAACCGGATGGTTCTTTTCTCTATGCAAATCAAGCGGTGCTTGACTATACCGGCTTCACAATGGAAGAGGTGATGGCGCCGGACTACCGCACAAGTGTCTTTCATCCAGAAGATCTGCAGAAAATACAGCAGGAGCGGCAAGAGGCGCTTTCGCGTGGTCTTCCCTTCGAGCAAGAACAACGCGGCCGTCGCAGCGACGGACAATATCGGTGGTTTCTTATCCACTACAATCCGTTGCGAGATGAACAGGGCCAAATCATTCGCTGGTATGCAACAGGGATTGATATCGAGGACCGTAAACGGGCCGAAGAGAGGATGCGAAATGAAAACTTGGCATTACGAGAGGAGATCGACCGATCTTCGATGTTCGAAGAGATCGTTGGAACCTCGCCGGCCCTGCAAAACGTGCTTTCGCGAGTGTCGAAGGTCGCTCCCACAGATTCCACCGTTCTGATAACCGGCGATACGGGAACGGGCAAGGAACTTGTCGCCCGGGCGATACACAGGCGGTCCCAGCGGTCCTCTCACGCGTTTGTGAGCGTAAACTGCGCCGCAATCCCACGCGACTTGATCGCTTCGGAGTTGTTCGGTCATGAGAAGGGATCTTTCACGGGAGCCATGCAGCGACGGCTGGGCCGGTTTGAACTCGCCGACGGGGGCACGCTCTTCCTGGACGAAGTCGGCGAACTTCCCTTGGAAACTCAAATAACCCTGTTGCGCGTGCTCCAGGAACGCGAGTTTGAGCGTGTCGGTGGAAGCCAACCTATTCGTGCCGACGTACGTGTGCTTGCGGCGACCAACCGCGACTTGGAGACTGCCATCTCCTGCGGTGCATTTCGAAGAGACCTGTATTATCGCCTCAATGTGTTCCCGATCGAGATTCCTACTCTCGGCGAACGAAAAGAAGACATTCCCATGCTGGTCGAATACTTTATCGATCGCTATGCAAGAAAAGCAGGCAAGAAGATTCGGACCATCGACAAGAACACTTTGGAACTTCTGCAGTCGTATTCCTGGCCCGGAAATATTCGAGAGCTCCAGAACGTGATTGAACGGTCCGTCATCGTCTGTGAGACGGAGACCTTCTCTGTGGATCCAAGTTGGCTTAATGTCGAATCTTCTCGGCCTGGTTCCGCAAACCAACCTCTTGCAAGATTATCTACGGCCCAAGAGAAGCAAAGGATCGAGGCGGCTTTGACGGAATCCGCAGGGAGGGTGTCCGGACCTTCGGGAGCCGCGGCAATCTTGGGCATACCCGCTTCCACCCTGGAGTCAAAGATTCGGACGCTGAAGATCAACAAGTTTCGATTCAAGTCGCGCTAACTTCACGTCCCCCTCGCCGATTTCCCAATAGAATGTCGCGTATTTCGTTCGCGAAAAAACCGCGAATTCGCGACTATCGCGAAAAGTGAGGCCGCCAAGGCATTACTTTTCAATTGCTTATGACTGGCGGCCGAAATGCACGGAAGTTCGAAAGATGGTCATACAGAAAGCTGCCAATGCTGAAAATCCAGCGATCTGCGAACGGGAAGGTGGTCTTTACCCTGAGTGGCCGAATTGAAGCGGAGGATGTTACCGAGTTACAGCGGCTGTTCGAGTTGGAATCGGTAGCTCGTCACCTGGTCCTGGACTTGGAGGATGTCACACTAGCGGATAGGGATGCCGTGAATTTCCTGATGCGCTGCGAACAGAATGACATCCGGCTCGAGAATTGCCCGCCCTATATTCGCGAGTGGATTGAGCGGGAAAAAGGAGCGCAACAGGCGGAAAAAGGAGCGCAACAGGCGGAAAAAGGGCCGAACGATCTTAAGCGTTCCTTACGCAGACGCAGACAATGAAAACGACTGGAGCGTTGCGATGAGCTTAAACGGCTTGCCCTTGGTCCGCGACCAAGATCCCCATTTCACCAGTGGGCCTCTAAGAACTGTGAAGATAAGCCTTTTGGACAAGGATGATAGCGCTGAGACAGCATTCGAAGGAATTGTGGGGCAGAGTTCAGCCCTGCGGCGAGTGCTGCAGTTGGTTGAAACGGTCGCTACCGGAGATTCGACCGTACTACTCCTCGGGGAAACAGGTACCGGCAAGGAGTTGATCGCGCGCGCCATCCATTACCGCAGCCAACGGAAGAGCCGCGCATTTGCAAAACTCAACTGCGCGGCGATTCCCAGCGGCTTACTCGAAAGCGAGCTTTTTGGCCACGAGCGCGGCGCCTTCACGGGCGCCATTACTCAGAAAACAGGACGCATTGAGGTAGCGGACCAGGGCTCACTGTTTCTGGATGAAATCGGTGATATCCCCTTGGAGTTGCAACCCAAACTCCTACGGGTCTTGCAGGAACGCGAGTTCGAGCGGTTGGGGAGTACGCGGACAAAAAAAGTCGACGTTCGAGTTGTGGCCGCGACTCATCGCGATTTGGAAGACATGATTCTAAAGAAGGAATTTCGTAGCGACCTCTATTATCGCCTGAATGTCTTTCCGATCTCCATTCCCCCCTTGCGTGAGCGACCGGAGGATGTCCCGCTCCTCGTCCGGCATTTTGTCCAAAAGGCTGCGCGAAAGATGAATAAAACGATTGATACGATTCCGCCCGGAACGATGGAAGCCTTAACTCAATACGGTTGGCCGGGAAACATCCGCGAACTCGAGAACGTAATCGAGCGTGCCGTCATTCTGTCCCCCGGCTGTGTTCTGCAAGTACCGCTCCGAGACCTTCGTTCCAGAATCGTACCGGGGCACGGTAAAGAAAAGTCGCGGACCTTGGCGGACGTCGAACGTGAGCATATCCGTTCGATCCTTCAAGAAACGAAGTGGGTGCTCTCCGGACCAGACGGCGCCGCAAGACGCCTTGGATTGAACAGGTCTACGCTCCACTTCCGCATGAAAAAACTTGGAATCGCCCGTCCCTACTAGTGACGTCGGCACGAATTGCAATTCGTGACAGCTACCATTTATCGGCGAGACGCGCCTAAGATATGGCATTCCCGGATCGCCAAACTTCGAACGTTCTCCTCACTATCCTTCACTTTTCCCTCTTGCTCACAATTCTCTGCGCTGCACGACGCGTACTTTTGATCTTTGCTTTCGCGATCCTCTTCGCTTACTTGATCGATCCGGTCGTAAGGTTTTTGCAGCGCCGCTCCCTCTTTTTCAAGAACCTGCGCGGCCCGCACGTCGTGGGAGCGTACCTCGCCTTCTTCATTGCCGCAGCGCTTACAGTGCAGGGGCTTGCACCATTGGTTTCGAGCCCCGTTAACACATTCCTCAAAGAATCCCCCGCGTGGTTAGACACTGTCACAACCGGCGATATCGCCGTAACAATTGGAAATGCCCGGGGATGGAATGAACTAGAAGAGCTTCGATTGAAAGCATTCCCCGTGGATCACCGCGAGAAGATCCACCCCAGTTTCAGGGTCCATCTGGGGTCCAAAACTCGTCTATTTTGCGGGTCTTTCGCGTGTCTCATTGGTGTAAGGGCAACCGAATCAATGGGACTTAGAGTCTGATCGTCGAGCTCATAACCCGCTAAGCAGGATCGGTGGTTCAAATCCTGCTCGGCAAAATGGGCGTCCGCACAGCAATGTGCGGGAAGATCACTCGTCAAAGTCGGTGGAACCTAAGGCCCGCTGTACGGCCAGGCAATACCGAACCAAGCCTCGGAAGATCGAGGAAGGCGTAGAGACTGGATGGCGAGCATCCCGTTCACCGGGATGAAGGTACAGTCGGACTCTCAGCGAAAGCTGAGTCAGATCGCATAACCCGAAGGTCGTCAGTTCAAATCTGACCCCCGCAACCAATCCTTGTAGGTCCGGCCCGGAGACATGGGTGACACAACGTACCTAAGACATAGGTAACACTTTTGGACCGAAGGGATTTTCGAGCGGTTCGAGCACCCGCGTCTCCAGATCGAAGTATCCCAGATCATAATCCATAAAGCTCACTAGCCAGATATCGTCGTGCACTTCTTTGATGCCCACCGCTTGGCCGGCAAAGACCTGACTGAAATTAATTTTCTTCTTGCCCAGACAGATGCGCCCGCAACGGGTGACCACGATGGTTTTGTCGTGGAGGGGATAGTCGATGTCGGGCAGTCCCAGGTAGGGGCGCGTGGATGGCTGATAGATTTCGGCGGGACACTTCATGCCCAAGGCTTCGTGAGGACGTTCGTTGTTGAAGACCTCGAGGAACTTATCGAACCTGGCCTGCTGCTGCAGGAAGTTTCCAGCCGCCGGCTTGGTGGCTTCCTTCTTGAGCATGAGATGCATGCGTTCGTGGCGGCCGTTTTGTTGCGGATGGCCAGGCTGGATGCGTTCGATGCCGATGCCCAGCCGCAGCCACCAAACGGCGAGCTTGCTCAAATGGAACAAGGCGTGCGCGGAAGCGAAGGGCACGCCGTTATCGCTGCGGATGTTGGCAGGCAGGCCGCGCTCTTTAAAAAGCCGCTCAAACACAAGAAAAGCGTAGTTTTCTCGGGTGGAAGAAAGCCCCTCACAGGTGAGGAGATACCGGCTGGCGTGATCGGTGACCGTCAGCGGGTAGCAGTATGGATGATTCCCCAGTAAGAACTCGCCTTTGTAATCGGTGCACCAGAGTTCATTGGGTCGCTGGCCTAACGATAAAGGAGTTCCCTGCGCGCGACGACGTAGGCGACCGCGGCGCTCCACCAGGCCGTAGCGATCGAGCACCGCATGAATGGTGCTCTTGGCTGGGATGGGGATCCCAGAGAATCGGCGCAGGAGGCGCTCACGGATTTTGCGCGCACCCCAGCTGGCGTGCTCGCGCTTTACGTTCAAGATGAAGTTCTCGACCTGGAACGGAAGTTGGTTGGCGTAGCGATACGGACGTCGGCTTCTGTCCGTGAGCCCCTGCATGCCGCATTCCTCGTAGCGATCGAAGATCTTATAGCCGGTCTTGCGGGAGATGCCAAACTCCCTGCAAAGTTCCGCCATCGCCTCGCCGGCTAGCCGGCGAGCCACAAACTGCAGTCTTTCATCCATTACCGAACACTCCTTCCAAGGCATCACTCCCTCCCTTTACGGGAGAAAGTGTCACCTATGTGTCCGGTACAATGTGTTACCTATGTCTCAGGCTGCTCAGTAAGTGCTTTGCGAAAGCCGGATGCTCCATCCGGCTTTCGGCGTTATAAGACTGGAAGAGTTGGTATTTATTCTAAGTTTGCACGCATTCGTGCACCGTGGCAGGCGATTTGGGCGTCACAGGACAAGTGCACAACGGACTGACCAAGGGAGGCTTCTCAGACACCGACTAGGTGAGCGTGTCTCAATATGGAAGATCAGTTGTTGTGGTGCTAGTCTGATGCACATGCCGGAAGACAATGAAGGCTTGGCGCCCGCCTATAGCAGATATCGAGCCTTGCTCGATGTGTCCGCCGCGCTGGTAGAGCAACCGACTGTAAAAGCCGTCCTACATAGCTTGCGCGACGTTTTGTCCAGCAGCGTTCGCCTGCATGGCGCTGATCTATACCTTCTGGACAGTGGTCAAGAGACTTTGCATCTCATCGAGTTTGATCGGGCAGCGGATGCTCCCGCCATCAGAATTGGCACCAAAATTTCACGGATTAGCGCGGCAGCCCAAGCGCTGGAGCAACAAGAACCAATTTTCCTGCCTGACGTATCACAGGAAATGTCGAAACACCCCGAGTTGGCTCCGTTTGCAGCCCAATCTGTTGGCAGAAGCACTTACATTTTCCCTGTGTTTACCGCCCAACAAAAATACGGACTTTTGGCTGTGACCAAGGAGCGGGGTCAAGAGTTTGTACGCGAAGATGTCGAACTACTCCGCTCTCTGACGTCGCACGTTGCGATTGCGCTAGAATGCGCACTGGCTAGGGATTGTGCAGAACTGTATCAGCGGGAACTTGCTACCGAACGCGACCGCCTTCGGCTACTCCTCGAAATCAACAATCACGTCGTTTCAAAACTGGATATGGAGGATCTTTTTCGATCGGCTTCGACTTCGATTCGTTCGTATTTCGCCAATCATCTGACGGGATTCTGGCTTCTCGAAAAGGACTCACATCGCCTTCAAAGTGTGGTGCTGGATTTTCCTGACGGCAAAGGGTTGCTGGCGGAGATGGGCTCAACGAATCTGACTGAAACGGAGTGCGAGAAACTTCGCGCCCGCAGGTCCGACATATTGTCAGTCGACGATATCGAGAGACTTCCGACGAGTATTCGCGACAACTTGCGAGCCGAATCCATAACCTCTGTCGCCGTTGCGCCGCTTGCGACCGGGAGCGGACCGCTGGGTCTGCTGGCGATCGGCAGCCGGAAGCCAGACGCTTTCGTGCAAGAAGACTTGGATTTGCTAACGCAGATTAGTATTCAGATCTCCCTCGCGCTGGACAATGCGCTTGCGTACGGGCGTCTGAACGCATCGGCAGCTCGTCTGGAAGAGGAACGCCTTTACCTCGAATCGGAAATTCGCGCGGAACACAACTTCGAGGACATCGTCGGCAAGAGTGCCGCGCTGCGCAGAGTGCTAGATCAAATTGCGATTGTCGCGCCAACAAGCTCGACCGTGCTATTGCATGGCGAGACTGGGACCGGGAAGGAACTGCTCGCTCGGGCCATTCACAACCGCAGTCCGCGTCGCGAGCGCACATTCGTTCGACTGAATTGCGCCGCTATTCCTTCCGGGCTGGTCGAAAGCGAATTGTTTGGGCATGAAAAGGGCGCGTTCACCGGTGCACTCATGCAGAAACGAGGTCGGTTCGAGTTGGCCGATCGCGGCACACTTTTCCTGGATGAAATCGGGGATATCAGTCTTGACCTGCAACCAAAGCTCTTACGCGCTCTGCAGGAACGCGAGTTTGAACGTTTGGGAAGTACGAAAACTATCCGGGTTGACGTTCGCTTGATTGCCGCAACCCACCGCGATCTGCAGGGCATGATACGCAACAACCAATTTCGCGAAGACCTTTTTTACAGATTGAATGTCTGCCCGATTGAGATCCCTCCGCTTCGCGAGAGGCGCGAGGACATTCCCCTCCTGGTTCATTACTTCGTTTTGCGCTTGTCCCGGCAAATGCAAAAGCGCGTTAAGTCTGTCCCGAAGCAGGCAATGGAGGCGTTGGTGAATCACGACTGGCCTGGGAACATTCGGGAGCTTGAGAACTTCATCGAGCGCTGCGTGATTTTCACGCAAGGGGACGAGTTGAAGGTTCCTCACGACCAGCTAAAGAGGACGGCTAGCCGCACCGTTGGATCGGCATCATCGACATTCGAGCAAGCAGAGCGGCAAGTAATCGTCGACGCGTTGAAGGCCGCGTCCGGAAGGATATCGGGCAAAGGCGGGGCGTCAGAACGCCTCGGACTAAAACGAACGACGCTCCAAAACAAGATGCGCAAGTTAAACATTGGTCGCGCTGAGTATTCCAGCACATAAGGATTTCGGGTTCGCGTCGGAAGCAAGAACCGAGAGGCGATCAATTGGAGGCGCGGCTCGTCGATGCAAAGGTCTGCTCAGGCCGTTGGCCAGATCTGGCCGGTTATCTCTTTCGCGGCTTGGATCTGTTAGGACCAGATTGGTCGCCGTTTGCGGGAGGCTCCCCGCTCAGATACGAGCTGCCATTTGGAGCTACACCCAAATTCAGACGCTCGCACACATCGAGCACGTAAGAATTGGGGGCGACAAACTGGGCTCCGAACTGGCCAATAAAAGACAGCACTTCTTCCCCTGCCGCGTCGATGAATACCACTTCCGTCAGATCGACGAGAAGCTTTCCGCGCGCGACGAAGCGCGCTGCCAGCGTGCGAGTGTGTTCAGCATCATCACCGGTGAATCGGCCTACCAGCCTTAGGATCAAAGTCTCAGCCGAATCGCGTATTTCCACGCGGAGCATCCCGCCTCCTTAGTATGTGAGTAGCCGGAAAAATCACCGGCCATGCCCGTTTCAACGGGCGTTCCCCTACCAACTATCGCCCAATGAAACAGCAGGTCTCGTGCCAGAAGGCGGCCGGGGTAAGTTATTCGAATCAAGAGAGATTGCAGAATGCATTTGGATAAAAGGCGCCCCAATGCGGGCAAAGCCGCGATGTGGGCACGGTATGTCCTTTTCCAAAGAGCAAGAAGGCCAAGCTGTTAACTGTTTTTTCGAGGCGGCAGGCAGCGGCAATCTAGCCAGTCAACAGTTCCACCTTTCGCACCAGATCAGCTTTGCAACTGTTGTGCGCCGGTTCTTAACAGAATCGGACGAGGTCTCGCGATTGTGCTTGCGACCATCGGTCACGCGGCAGCATTGCCCGCATTCGGGCACGCCGAACCCGGCTGGGATGCGTCGGCCCCTATTAGATCCAACAACTTGCGAGCTGTGCAGGTTGGCATGGTCGCTGCATTACTCACAGCGGAGAACGCAAAATGAATCCACTGACCAAAAAACACACACAGGGCCCGAGAGAATGTCGGACCCTGAAAGTATCTTTATCCCGCGTGGCTCTGATTCTGTGCCTCCAGCTCACCGTCCTTTCGGTTGGTTGGGCACAGACGCCGAACACCTCTACCACTACTGCGCCGCTATTGACCTTGGACGAAGCGATTCGGATTGCAAGCGGCACTAACCGAGACATCCACATCAGCAAAATTGAAATTATCAAGGCGCAAGAGATAGTCGCGCAGGCCAAAACAAATTACCTCCCGAAGCTGGACGCGAACGTTCTTGCAGGAGTTCCGCTACAGCCACTGAATTTTAGAGTTCCCGCTGGCAGCCTCGGCACCTATCCAGCGACTGGTCCTATCCCAGCGACCGATACCAACATTCACTCACCGGTGAGGTTCGGCGCGTTTGTGAATGCCTCCGCAACGCAACCGCTCACACAACTTTTCAAAGTAAATCTTGCTGTCAAGCAGGCCCGACTCGGAATCGACCTCGCGAAGGAAGGAGTGCGTGCTCAAAGTCAAGACACAGTGCGACAGGTGAAGGAAGCCTACTACCAAGTGGCGGAGCTACAGGCGCAAGTCGCCAGTGCAAGAGCAGCTGTTGGGTCGTTGAGCGAGCTGTCCACGTTAACGGAACAGCGACTCGCACAGGAAACCGTGTTGCTCTCCGACTCCCTCACGGTAAAGGCCAAGTTAAAACAACAACGCTATCAGTTGCTTACTGCGGAAGACGCCTTTGAGCTACAGAAGCAGAACCTGAATCGTCTTCTGGGGCGCGACCTGCACACCTCTTTCTCGGTGGAAATGCTCCCGTTCGGCGAACTTGTTGAATGCGATCTGGATACGGCTCGAAAGCAGGCACTCGAACAGCGGCCCGAACTGCGTGGAGCCCGGCTGCAGACCAAGATTGCCGAACTGGATGTGCGGCGCGAGCATGCGAAATACATTCCTGATCTGAGTCTTCAGGTCAGCTACCTCGGATTCCAAAACGTCAATTTCCTTCCGCAGAGCACCGGCGCTGTCGGATTCGCCTTTCAATGGCAGCCCTTCGATTGGGGCTACAAGAAGCACCGGATCGCAGAACTCAAGGCTACGACAGAGCAGAAGGCAACAACGGAACGAGACGTTGAACAGCGCGTTTTGCTGGATGTTGAAGAGAAGTTTCGCAAACTTGGGGAAGCACGCATCCTGCTGGACGCGCAAACGGATCAGCGTGAGGCGGAACAGGCGAAGCTGGGTGAAGTGACAAACCGCTACAACCAGAAAGCAGCGCTTCTGTCCGATCTCATGCAGCAGCAAGCCGCGGTGTCGCAGGCAGAGGGGCAGTACCAGCAAGCAATCGCGGGATTTTGGACGGCACGGGCCAACTTCGAAAAAGCGATAGGAGTGGAGTAAAGACATGAAAAACAAATCAAGCATAGGACTACGGAAAGCAGCCGCCGCACTATTGGCGCTAATCGCAGGGGCAAGTGGATGTCAGCAACCGACGCAGGTAGCGGCGAAGTCTGCAACGCCTGTTCGCGTAGTGGATGTTGCGCTCAACTCTTCTTCAGAAAGCCTACGCTACTCGGCTTCGGTGTTGCCGCTAGCGCAGGCGGCGTTGTCCTTTAAGTCCTCGGGATACGTAACTGAGATCAAACAGGTCATGGGCGCAGATGGAAGACGCCGTGAGATTGGAGCAGGCGACTATGTTGCTCGTGGCGCATTGCTGGCACAGATTCGCCACCAGGATTTAAAAAACCAACTTGACCAGGCCGCAGCGGCAGTCGCACAGGCCGAGGCGCAACATCTCCAAGCTTCTCAGGATTACGAGCGCGCTAAGGCGCTTTACTCCATGCACAGTCTGACGAAGCCCGAGTATGACCAAAGCCAAGCACGATTCGATTCAAGTCGAGGTGCCGTGGACCAGGCGACGGCCAGCTTGCGACAGTCGCAATTGGCTTTGGCCGACGCGGATTTGGGCGCGCCCTTTTCCGGCTTCATCCTGGCTCGCAATATCGAACTCGGAAATCTGGCGTCGCCCGGAACTGTCGCGTTCACTATCGCTGACACCAGCGCGGTCAAAGTGAGTTTCGGTGTTCCAGAGTACGCAGTTAAGCAACTCCGCTTGGGCCTGGAATTCAATATTCACTTGCAAGACGACCCGAAACAGTACAAAGGCAAGGTGACAAGTATTGCCGCGGGCTCTGACGAGAAAAATCGTGTTTTCGCAGTCGAAGTGACCGTGCCCAATCCCAAGAGCTATTTGAAGCCGGGAATGATTGCTTCGCTCACTCTCTCTGGCGTTGAAAAGGCTCCGGCACCTTCCGTGCCTTTGGCAGCTGTTGTCGCTGACCCATCCGCATCTGGACGCTATGGCGTTTTCGTCACCAGCGAAGTGAACGGCAAATGGACCGCACATTTGCGAGCGGTGACGTTAGGCGAGACCCACGAGAGTGACGTGGCAGTGGAAGGTGTGAAACCAGGGGAAAAGATCGTCGTAGTTGGAGTCGCTGATTTGAAGGATGGCGATTTAGTTCAAGTTCTTCGATAGGGGCATAGAAAAATGGCACACGAAAATAAGCAAGACATCAGCAATCGTCGCAGTATCACTCGATTCTTTGTTGAGCACCCACACATTTCCTGGATGATGCTCGTCGCGGTGCTCGTTTGGGGCTGGTTCGGTTACACATCCATGCCGCAGCGAAAAGATCCGGAAATCCCCGTGCGCGTCGCCGTGGCGGCTTGTCCTTGGCCCGGAGCGACAGCAGACCAGGTCGAGCAGTTCGTTACCCGGCCCATTGAAGACGTTGCCGCAGAGAACAAAACGATTCATCCCGGAACGGACGCAGACTATGGCGTCAAATCCATCTCTCTCCCCGGCTATTCGTTTGTGTACCTACAGCTGGATGAGAGTGTGAAGGATACGAAGCGCCAATTCAGCGACATCAATCTCAAGTTGAACGCGCTTAATGCTCAATTACCGCAAGGCGCCGGCCCCATCGTTTTCCAAAGTGATTTCGGAGACACCGCCGCGTTGATGCTAACGGTAGCGAGCCCGAAAGCGGACGACATTGAAATAGCAGCCCGCGCCAATTCCGTTGAAGCGGCACTTCGCAAAGCCCGTAGCTCAAGACAGCAGAATCGAACGGGCCAGCACGTCACGATCGTGGATTCGTTTCCACAGTCCATTTCGGTGCGGGAAGTTCTGGACGCTGGATATTTATTTCAACAGGAAGCCCAGGGTGCTGGGATTATTCGAGATTCGGAAATCGTTCAGGGTAGTGGTTTTATCGGTTTAGATGGAATTTCCGAAGTCGATGACAGTGCGATTCGCTCCTTCATCCAACGTTTTTTGTCGGACCGGCTGAAACGATCCGAGCTGCATCCGGATGCATGGGAGCTCGTGATCATCCGCGATCCCAGCGAAACAAGAGAGAAACTGGCCAGCGTTGCCGGCGACAAATACAGTTACGCCGACCTCGATAACTTTACCGACTTGATCGGCCGTACGCTTCAGGGCGCTACAGAAGTCTCGAAAGTCGAAACGCGGGGTGTTTTACCGCAAGCTGTCTATCTGGACTATTCGCAGGATCGGCTTGCAGCTTACGGTTTGCGCCCGGCTGATCTCTCCAAAGTACTTTCCGCCCGGAACATTATTGCGCCTGGGGGAAATATAGAAACGGCCGACCGCAAAGTCGCGCTTATCCCTTCGGGAAAATTCGATACGGCGAAGAGCATTGGTGATCTCGCGGTTTCGACTACATCAGAAGGTGCCCCGGTGTATCTACGGGATCTCGTCCAGATCAGCCGCGGCTATCAAGCCCCTGCACGATATCTGAACTACTACACCTGGCAGGACAAGAGTGGGCGTTGGCAGCGCAGCCGCGCCGTTACGTTGGCAGTCTACATGCGCGACAAAAAGCAAATCGCGAGCTTCGGTGAATCGGTGAACGCAAAGCTATCGCAGCTTCATCAAATTCTCCCAGCAGACCTCATTTTGGCGCACACGTCGGATCAACCCCTTCAGGTTAAGGAGAACATCCATCTCTTTATCCGGGCACTGCTCGAAGCCATAGTCCTCGTCGTGATTATTGCGCTGCTCGGCTTCTGGGAGTGGCGCCTCGCTCTGATCATGGCACTAGCCATACCAATTACGCTGGCGATGACATTCGGAATCGTTTATGTGCTGGGAATTGACCTTCAGCAGGTTTCGATTGCAACACTCATCATCGCTTTGGGGCTTCTCGTGGACGTGCCGGTGGTGGCGGGGGACGGCATCAAGCGCGAGCTGGCGGAAGGTTCGCCCCGCAAGATTGCTTCCTGGCTCGGTCCGACCAAGCTTGCGACTGCGATTTTCTACGCGACGATTACGAACATCATTGCGTACCTGCCGTTCCTGATGCTGACCGGAAATACCGGCGAGTTCTTGAAGAGTCTGCCGATCGTCATGACGGCCTCGCTACTGTCCGCGCTATTCGTTGCAATGACGTTCGTCCCTTTCTTGGGCTACTACATTCAACGTGCCCCGGCAAAGCCAGAACCTACCATCGAGGAAAGACGCGAACGAGGCTTCTACGGTTTCTATAACCGGCTTGTCCAAAGAGCCATAAAACATCGTTGGGCTGTTCTTGCCGGATCTCTTGTTTTTCTCATCGGTGGAGGACTTTTCGGTTCTCGCTTGAAGACTCAATTCTTCCCTGAGGATGTTCAGTATTGGTTTTATCTGGACGTTTGGCTGCCAAATAACGCGCCTTTGAGTGCAACCAGCGATGTCGCAGTCCAGGCTGAAGAAGTGGTTCGGAAAGTGATCGAAACTTCGCCCGAGCTTGGATCGAAGGACGAGCGTGGCCATCTTCTCAAGTCGTTGACAACCTTTACGGGCGGCGGCGGACCGCGTTTCTGGTTTTCCGTCTCGCCGGAAATGCCACAAACGAACTACGCGCAAATCATTGTTGAAGTGACGGACAAGGAAGCCACTCCGAAGCTGAAACGCCCGATACAGGACGCCCTTGCAAAGCAGATCCCAGGCGCATGGATCACTGTGCGGCAGTTGCAAACAAACCCGGTCGAGAATCCCGTAGAGCTGATGATCTCCGGCCAGGCGGACGTGGACGCGAAAAACGAAGCTGACGATATCCGCACGTTGCGAACGATCGCTCGCCAAGCTCAGGAGATCGTGGCCCAGGCCCCGGGCATTTCCGTTCTTCGGGATGACTGGTTTCCGGACAATCTTCAGCTACAGGTTCAAATCGACCCTGACCGCGCGAACGTCGTGGGCATCACCAACGCCGATGTCGCAAGCGCGTCAGCGGCAGCAATAAGTGGAACGCAAGTGGGCGTGTTCAAGGAGGGAAACAAGAACATTCCTGTTGTGGCGCGCCTTCGCATGCAGGAGCGCGGTCAGCTTGCCGACATCAAGAACCTTTATGTGTACAGCTCACAGACGAATAACCGCGTGCCTCTACTGTCCGTCGCAAATTTGGAGCACCTCCTGCAAACCGGTCGTATCGCACGGCGAGAACACTTTCGCACCATTTCCATCTTGTGTTATCCACAGCCTGGAGTTCTCGCATCGGAAGTAATCGATCCGATTATCCCGAAATTGCAGGAGTTCCAGAAAAATCTTCCGCCCGGATATCAGCTGCGGATTGGTGGTGAAAGGGCCAAGCAATTAGACGGCTTCGCAAATCTCAAAATCGTTCTGCTGATTTCTTTGATTGGGATTTACTTGGCCTTGCTCGTTCAATTCAATAACGCCGTCAAACCTCTTTTGGTGTTCGCTGCTGCTCCGTATGGCGTGATCGGCTCTCTGATCGCCCTCGCGATCACGCATACGCCGTTCGGGTTCATGGCTTTTCTCGGCATCGCCAGCCTGATCGGCGTCATTGTCAGCCACGTCATCGTGCTGTTCGACTTCATCGAGGAAATGCACGCAAAGGGCGAGCCACTGGTCCAAGCGCTGGCCGATGCGGGCATCCAGCGAATTCGCCCTGTAATGATCACAGTGGGAGCAACGATCCTGGCTCTTTTCCCGCTTGCTCTCGAAGGCGGTCCGCTGTGGCAGCCTCTTTGTTACGCGCAGATCGGTGGACTTGGCGTCGCCACCTTTATCACTCTGCTCTTGGTGCCGGTCCTTTACAGCATATTCGTGCTCGACCTGAAGATCATTCGATGGGAAGCCAATGAGTCCACCATGCGTGGCGAACTGCCTGAAGCTGCTAAAACCGTTCCGCAAACAACCTGAAAGCAATGAAAATGACGCTCATACCTCAAGCCTCTGCCGCCGCTCTTCTGTTAGTCCTCACACTCTGTTTGCAGTGTGCTGGGGTTGCGGCGCTCGTTGAGTGGCTACGGGGCGCTACGGCCAAGGGCGACCAAGGATTTGGTCCGGTTCGCTCGGCCGTCCTGGTAGTGAAATCGACGATCGCAATCATTATTCTCCACGGCCTCGTAATCCTTCTGTGGGCGAGTTTCTACCGGTTGCAATGCTTTCCATCGTGGGAACTCTCTTTTTACTTCTCCTCGAGCAGCTATGCCACCGTCGGTTACGGCGACGTGACCCTTCCCAATAGGTGGAGACTCTTAGGGCCTCTTGAGAGCATGGCGGGAGTGCTGATGTGTGGAGTATCGGTCTGTCTTCTGTTCGCCACGATCACGCGGTTGGTCGACCGCGACCCACGTCACTCTCGAAAACTGGGCTATGCAAACGATCCGGTAGACCTGAAGGGGAATCGCCATGCTAGTGAGCAAAACTACGCCTAATACCACCACAGAAACTCCAGATTGGCTTCGCGAGATGGAGGCGATCCTCGAAGAACTCAATGAAGGTGTAGTCGTCCTGGATGATCAGCTTCGAGTGATCTTTGCAAACGAAGCGCTTACGCGCATGGGACGCTTCGAGCGCAACGAGATTCAAGGCTGCACGCCAGATGCTATTTTCCCCAGCGAAGACCTTCCCAATATCGAACGGCAACACGAATCGGGCCACCGTTACGGCCGGCATCGCAGTGAGTTCTACTTTCCCCGTAAAGACGGCGGCAAGATCCCTGCGATTTTCAGTGGACGGGTCATTCAGGGTCCTGACAAGCAGGAGTACGTATTGCTTATCGTCACTGACATCAGCGTGCAAAAGCGTATCGAGGAGCAGCTTCGCGAATCGAGTTCACTCCTTCAAAAACGGCAAGATGAAATGGATGCCGAACTCGCCCTCGCGGCACATGTGCAGCAATCCCTTGCGCCGCATAGTCTAATTTGGAAAAACCTCGCGGTGGAGGCGTACTACAGCCCTGCCCGCACCGTTGGCGGCGATTTTGGCGCAGTCCACCCGGAAGGCGATGATTCTCTCACCATTGTCCTGTCCGACGTTTCCGGACATGGCGTGGGCTCGGCGTTAATGGCCAACCGCATCTATTCCGAAACTCTGCACGCACTAGGACGCAAAACCGAACCGGGAACCTTGCTGCGGGAGCTTCATCATTTCGTACATGCTCGGATCCCGGTCGACGGGTTTTTCTTCACGATGGCCGCAGCCCGTTTCAGCCACGACGGACGCCGACTAAGCTTTTCTGCCGCCAGCCAGCCGCCGGCAATACTCGTCTCAAATGGCAGTCTCCGCCGGCTTGAGTCGCGAAACGGTATCCTCGGGTGCCTCTCCGAAACTACACCGTCCGAGCCATCCATTGAAGTTGAACTATCACCGGGTGATCGCCTCATTTTATATACCGATGGCCTCGTTGAGGTTTTCAACTGCCTCGACGATATGCTTGGCGTCGAAGGTCTGGAAGATTTAGTCCTGCAATCGGCAACGCTAACACTCGCGGATATGCAGAAGACGATCCTCGACGGCGTGACTGCGTGGAGCCACGGTCCCCTCGCCGACGACGTGTCCCTCGTTATTGTCGAAGTCCGTTGACCGTGGGTTCAGAATCGTACCCTGTCCCTCGCCAAAATAACGACCGACTTTGAAATCAACAGCTTGCGCCGAGGCCTGTAACATTGTTACGGGAGTGAAGCTAAGTACTACCGGAGATTTGGCGAGGCACAGCTCTCCATCGGAATTGGCGCCGCGGAAAAATCAGGCGACCAGCACGCCCGATCGGAAATGGAAGAATTGCTCAACGAATTGTCCTGAACTCTGTCAGGAGTAGGCCCCGTCTCGGCAACCCTTGCCCGTGTTTTCCGCCTAAGCTGGCCGCCGCGTCATTCGTGCAACGTCTGATGCACCAAGCTAATCGCCGTCGATCCTTCGCCGACTGCCGACGCCACGCGCTTCATGTTGCCCGAGCGTACATCGCCAACCGCAAACACGCCCGGCAAACTGGTCTCGAAAATATACGGAGTGCGCCCCAGCGGCCAGCGTGCGCTGGCGAGATCTTCCGGCGTCAAATTTGGTCCAGTCTTGATGAAGCCCTGCTTATCCTGAACAACACATCCTTCGAGCCATCGCGTGTTCGGGCTAGCTCCGGTCATCATGAAAACGTGCCGGATGTTGTGAGTCTCTAACGCCCCGGTCTGATTGTTCCGCCATTGCACGCGCTCGAGCCGTCCATTTCCTTCCAAGGCGGCAATTTCTGTGCGCTTGTGAAGGGTAATTGCCGGATTTTCTTCAATACGGCGGATCAAGTACCGAGACATGGTGTCAGCAAGCGCGCCAGACCGGATCAACACATGCACATGCTTGGCGGCCTGTGACAAGAAAACCGCGGCTTGCCCCGCTGAGTTGCCGCCACCGACGACAATCACTTCCTCGCCGCCGCACAACTGCGCCTCGATAAACGTCGCGCCATAGTAGACGCCCGCTCCCTCAAAACTCGACAAATTTTGCAAAGGCAGCGTGCGGTACTCAGCCCCACTCGCAATGATAATGGTGCGCGCAAGAAGCCGTGCGCCGCCATCAATTTCAATCGCATAGGGCTTGCGTTCGCAGCTCAGCTTCACGGCTCGCCGCGCGATCATCATTTCCGCGCCGAATTTTTGCGCCTGCGTGTAGGCGCGGCCCGCAAGCTCCTGTCCGGATATACCTGTCGGAAATCCCAAATAATTCTCGATTTTTGAACTGGAACCCGCCTGGCCGCCAGGTGCGTTCGTTTCGACCACGAGCGCTCGGAGACCCTCGGACGCGGCGTATACCGCCGACGAGAGCCCGGACGGCCCCGCGCCCACGATGATCACGTCGCGCATTTCTTGCTGGTCGATTCCTTCGTTGAACCCCAGGCAGTCCGCTACTTGCCGGTTCGTCGGATTGCGAAGAACAGTTTTCCCCCGGCAGATGACCACGGGAACCTCTGCCGCCGTGACTTGGAACCTGTCCAATACTTCCTGAACGCCAGTATCGTTGTCGAGATCGACATACGAGTATGGGTGTCCATTGCGAGAAAGAAACTC
>Ga0207002_1076_pt1 | contig 18533 bp, 15 predicted proteins | sample Alteio_BWMinCont_88_FD_153473 | JGI IMG/M metagenome (GOLD analysis project Ga0207002, IMG submission 153473) | Enriched cells from forest soil in Barre Woods Harvard Forest LTER site, Petersham, Massachusetts, United States -... | ecosystem: Environmental > Terrestrial > Soil > Temperate forest >...
AAAATTATTATTAACCAATATCCATTAACTATTACGAAAGAAGGAACTGTAAAGTATATTCTAAATTTGATGGACTCCGATAAGCTTCCTTACATACATAAATATGAGGGTACAGTTAACTTTTTGCACGAGTGCCTTATTTTGACCATTATCAAAAAGAATGACAAACCCTATAATGGACTGTTTATATTTTTTGTCGGATTGAAATCCAAAATTGACGTGCATCATTTGGGGGGTGTGTATGCTAGTATAGCGTCTTTGGACGGCGCCCCAATATCTGGGAGATGCATAATAAAAAGGCCCGATACCCGACGTGAAGATTTAGCTCCAATTAATGTAAGAAGTGACGAGTATTATGAAATAGACGGTAAAAATAATGGCATGCTCAAAGTCATTACTGGAACAGAAAACAATCTTATAGAAGCTGCAAAGACAGTTAACAATCTGCATCGAAACTTAAACTATGGAGATATTTTTTTTCGATATGCGCTGCACGCTCGAATTGGAGATATGGAAAGAATTCAATATATCAAATTCGCCCTGGAACACGATTTTTCCAAAATTGACGAAATGATTTCCGAATTGAAGCCAAATGGAGGGCTTGCATCAATTTCCGATTACTTTATTATTACTTCAAGCTCAAGAACAATAAATGAAAGTGTTCATGAATTTACGGTCGTTATTAAGGGAAATGATGGCGAATGGACTTTCAAGGGCAGGCGAAATCTGAATTAAAGAAAATATGGCGGCCCTTAATAGGGAATCGAATCAGCTTAAAATATTCAGTTAAATCACTGCTAAGTTCTGTAAAATGCTAAATGGACGGTTCGAATTTAATCCCTCCGCGTGTCGACAGAGACAAAGCACCAAAACGTGCGGATATTCGGACATTAGTGAATGCATTAGCTGTTCGGTTGCAACAATATCTTTTACATGCATAATCACATGCAAATCGTTTAAAAAGTTCAACATCTTGCCGCTCCGGCTACCTATATATCTTATTTGATTTTTCAGAGTCAATTTTCATTTTTTATTCTTATTTTTAATTATGGTTGACATCTATGCTTTCATTGCAATGAACGAAGCCGAAAAAGCCTGCGCTGTGGGGGATGGTACTTATTTAGGAGGACGCTTTGAAAATAACACAATAATTCAACTTTATGGTGTTGGAGATTTTTATGTTGAAGTTTTTTTCGATCCTTTAATCAACAAAATTACCCGATTTCGTCCTTTTAAAACCGTTACATTATTGGAACCTTATTTAAAAAATATCAATATTATATAGCATTGTTTAATTGTCAATTAAATTTTTAAAATCGCCGTCACCAATTAGATTAAAGGATGAGGTTTGCCTGCTATAGCTGGAGGACGAACTGGAATGGATTGAAGGTGATCCGGATCTGTATAAGTTATTGTATCCATACGGCAAATACCGGCCTAAAACTATGATGTTTTAGCACCTGAGATGTCGACCAAGATTAAGTAACGAATTATTGTTATCCAGCCGCGACCGGGTAAACTGCAAAGCAATTTCTCCCGGACATTGCCCATTTATCAACCATTCATCCGAGAAGGTCCGCTATAGAATAATTTGGTTCTAATAGGGGGAAAATATTATCATAGTCTCCTGTTAATAAAATATTTGTATTTGCAGTTTTTGTTATCTCCGTAAAACCGCAGCGCATGAACCTATTCGCTTTATCATTTCCTCGCAGCGTACGGCCGTCCGCATCCATTAAACCAATTAGGGGCTATGTAGTCCAACAGAATGACCGCATTTCTCGTACAAGTAACCGGGAATGCTGAGTCAGTAGATATTTGAGTCTTTTCAATGATTTTTGTCATTGAAAGCACTTATCTTGGCGGTAAAAAAAAATAATTACAAACAAATTAACATTTTGCTTGTAATTATTTGATAATGAACATATTGAAAATGCGTGATTTTATTCGGAAACACAGAGTTTTTCGGAATTTATAACGAAGTTTGCAATGTGAATTATATAATAATATTGTCCAATTTCCTGTCTGACGGGGATATACGTTAAAATAATTCAATGAAACTTGAGGAAGTAAAAAGGTTATACCTGCACTGTGAAATTATCCAGCCCGACCCGGGCGACCAAACGTTTGCGGGCAAAATAACCCCCTCCGCTGATATACCGATGGATCGCCGCTCACCGGCGCGCTCTGCTGCGTTCTTAGCTTCGCAGCGTGCTGCCAAAAATTTCAAGCCGTTTGTGACTAACGATGATGTAGATTCTTCGCTGAAAACCGATCTAGGCAATGTGAATGAAGCGCATCAGATTGCTTTTATCGCATCCGTGAAAGCTGTGGAAGATGTCGACCTGGAAGAACTGATTCTGCCGCTTTAACATTGTTATGCAAAAAACCTTGAAGACAAGCACTCCGCAAGACAGGCAGAAACGTCATAAAGAGATCACTACCTATTTGAACGATTTTCTTGTACAAGTGCAGTCTGTCGAGGACAAATCATTGGTGTTCCGCGAAAATAGCGTTGATGTGGTTCATTCCCTCTATTACCGCTATGCCGAAGAACTCATTAGGACTGCCATTGAAAGCCGTAAGATCCAGCATTTTAAGATCGCATCAACTACAGAAATGGTTATTCTTTTGGCCAGCCCGATTATCATGGACGATCCCAAACTGGCCAAATATTATAATGCAAGGCTTGCGCTATATACTGCGCTACGTTTTCTTATTGAGTGGAACCGAAAGGAACTTAATTTGGAACATTGTTTTCGCGTAATCAATGAAGATAAGGAAGTTGGTATTTTTTTGGATGAACACTTCAAATGGTTATTCCTGCTGGATCCAAATTACTATAACCCGCTTTTCTTTGATGCACAGATATGGCGCCTTTTTCTTTACCTGCTAAAGGCGAAATCTGCACTTCTAAAATAACTGGTTGACCTGAACTATGAATCTGGAAGAAATTTTACGCGATCCCCGTTTTCATTTGCCTGTAAAAAATAGCACGGGTGGTCCGTATAAGGAATTCATTGTCCGGCTGTTACAGGATTATATTGGTACACTGGAAGCAAATCCGGATTTTTTGAGTATTTATTCCACTATAAAAATTACCGAGTCAACTTTCCTGAACAAAGTGAAAGTGGCGGCGGCCGAAGTTGTCAAAATTCTTGAGCACCGCAGAGATGGTGCTTCTGACACACCGGCATTGGTTGGGAACCTGATGTTAAGGCTCATCTTTACGATGTATATGCCGCAGTCTTATGTCACTCAAATCCCGGAGAACACCATATTTTACCGCTGTATAGGCTCGGATACAGAGGAATTGCAATCACGGTTTTTTCACGCCCCATTCGAAATACCCGAAAAGGTAGATGATACCCGATTCTCGATCCCTGGTATACCATCACTGTACCTCGCTAATTCCCTATCGGGAGGTTACCTGGAATGCCGGGCAAAAACTATGAACCGGTTTCAGGCTGCAAAATTTGAAAATAAAATCCCCCTGGCGATGCTCAACCTGGATTATCATCTGGGAGACATTTCTGGTGTCGAAGATGAGCTGGAGCATCAGCGTATAGGTTCTCTATATCCTTTATTCGCAGCCTGTTTTTCCGTTTATGAGGATGACGATAAAAATCCCCAGGAATACATGGTGCCACAATTAGTTACTAATTGGTTGCGGGAAGGGAAAATATTTGATGGTATTTTATATTCCTCCACCAAAACTGCCTCCCTCAATTATAAGGAGCATTTTTACAATTTGGTCTTACCTCCTAAAGTTATTGCCGACAGTGGCCATTGCATCTGGTTGCGCGATACAGCATTTAATATGAGCGATATTTGTTACTGGAACCGACATCATGGCGATATACTTACCTTCTTTACGACAGACTATCCTAATATTGGCTTTATCAATAAGGCTGTCGAGACTATCGAGTGGCCGGAAGGCAGTGCAGCGATCGCTTATCAGGATACAGATCCAGGTCAAATGGAATTTTTTATGAGGAATCACGTGAGCATGATTGTGAAGACGATCAAATTTTCCTGATCCCTTTAAGCTTTAAATAATAAAGTTACTCCATATGTCCCAACTGTTCGCTGAACGTTTCAAAACATCTAGAAAAATGAATAGCCATTCGTTAGAAGACCTTTCTATTAAGCTGAACAAAAAAATCACTAAGCAAGGTTTACACAAATACGAAAAAGGAGAGGATATTCTGCTCTACTCTTCTATATGGGCCCAGCTCCCGGCTAACCATTTATTCTGTTCTCAATCTTCGAACTCTTCGGCGATAACTTAGCCATTATTTCTAATAGCTATACTATGCTCGGGAATGACCCGTGCTTTTGCATAGTATCGGATGATAATATTACAATTGCATTTAACTGGGGCAGTTTTGAATATTACAATGTAATAAATGTGAGGGAGCTGGCCGCAGGCAAGAAAATGAATTATACCTTGTTATCTCAGTATATTACAGGCGCTAAAAGATCATCGGAAAACAGGAAAAAAAGTATTGGAAGGGGTAAAATAATTGGGCAGTAAATTATACGAAGCTGATTTTTTATAAATAGTTCGTTGTTGAATTAAATTTTCCGTTACGTCAAGATGTTGCCGACCGCTGCCATCACAATAAAAGGTGAATTTGATGAAGTTGGACAACTGAATATACAAAATGCCGCTGAATCGTAGCTTCATACCGCGTCTGATAATGAACTGAATGTAAAATCCCGAAGTTTCATCGGCGGTATCAAATAGCTTCGGTAACTTTCTACGCTAATGCTTCTTTCCGGCTTGCCTAAAGCATCCACATTGTTAAGCATAATTACCGGGCTTTCATTAAAACGGAAGTTTTTGACGGGGAATTTGATCTTACCACCCTCAATATAAAAAAGTCCGTCGCGTGTTAAGCCCGTAAGCAATAAGGTTTGCGGATCAACCATTCTGATATACCAAAGGCGTGATACCAATATACCGCGTTCGGTACTTTTTATCATGTCCTCTATAGTCGCATCTCCGCCTTCCATAATTATATTCGAAGGTCCTGGCATTGGGTTAACGCCTTTCTTTTGTGCCCAATAACGGGAATAAGAAAGATTTTTAACAACACCTTTATCAATCCAGACAGTTTTTTCGTGAGGTAATCCTTCACCGCTCCATGTAGAAGCTGGCAGTTCAGGATTAAACGGGTCGGAGTATATGGTCACCTTGGGATCAAGCAATTGTTCCCCCAAACGGGTACCGCCGCCTTTTTTGCTCAAGAAGCTGCGGCCTTCTTCGGCCGAACGGGCGTCAAAACGGAACATGTTTTCAAGCATATAAGTAGCCGCGACAGGCTCTAATATTACTGTATATTTTCCTGGTTCTATTGCCTTTGCCCCAAGGGAACTTACGGCCTTGCCGGCGGCAATTTTTGTAGCTGAATACGTATCAAGTTTTTTTACATTGGTGAAACCCCTCGCAGCATAGCCGGAAGCGCTCCCTTCCTCATTCCGGGTAGTGACTGAAAAGGTAACACCTGTTCCCTTGTCGTATGCAAACAATCCTTTTGAGTTCATGACAGCCGAAAAATTGGTTGCATTTTCAATGAAGCCGGCTGCGGTAAGGTTAGCCTGCCTGGTAACTTCCAGGCTTTTAGCAACCATTGTTGCGCGGCTGTCAGGAGTCATAGCGGCTGTATCAGCATTAAAAGTAATCGACTCAGCAAAGGTTTGAGGGCCCAGCATTGGCATGTATTCGGGGTTTGACGGCGCCAGTTGTGCAAGCTCTTCCGACCGGCCTACAACGCTTTCAAGCGAGGCGTCGTCAAACTCATTGATAGTAGCGGTTCCTGCCTTTTTACCGTAAACAGATGTAACGGCTAAATCCATGGTATTTATATCACCGGCCGTTGATACTGCATTTAACGCATAACGAATATTACCGCCTTCCCTGCCGTTTAAGCTAACCTCGCATTCGTCGGCTTTTGAAAAGCCAAGCACCTTTTTTAATAAAGCCTGTGCTTCTTCTGTATTTAATAATGACATAATCACCCGATTTTTCTTTTTGTGTTGATAACATTAACCCCTTTAAACAAACTTGTTGAAGCGCCATGAGAAACTGCGCTTGATTGACTTGGCTGTCCTTTTCCATCATTAAACGCGCCGCCTAAACGATAATCCTGCTCATCACAAACTTGCGCACAAGAGTTCCAGAATTCACGCGTGTTTGCCTGGTAGGCCACATCATTTAGCATACCCGCAATTTTCCCGTCCTTAATTTCATAAAAAAGCTGACCGCCAAACTGGAAGTTATAACGCTGCTGGTCAATAGAGAATGAACCATCGCCAATAATGTAAATTCCTTTTTCTACATTTTTAATCATATTATCTACGCTTAAAGGTGTTTTGCCCGGTTGAAGCGAAACATTTGGCATGCGTTGAAACTGAACGTCCTGCCAGCTTTGCGCATAGCAGCAGCCCTGGGATTCCTTCAACCCGATAATATGTGCCTGGTCCCGTATGGCCTGGTAATTCACCAATACGCCATCTTTAATAAGGTCCCATTTTTTGCATTTCACGCCTTCATCATCATAACCAACAGCACCAAGCGATCCCACCTGTGTTTTATCAGCAACAATATTTACCTGCGGACTGCCGAAATTAAAATTACCCGACTTCCATTTATCTAATGTTAAGAAGCTTGTTCCTGCAAAATTTGCTTCGTAACCTAATACACGGTCCAGTTCGGTGGGGTGGCCTACCGACTCATGAATGGTAAGCCATAAATGGCTTGGATCGAGTACCATGTCGTACTTGCCGGGCTCAACGGATTTGGCGGCCAATTTCTGCGCTGCCTGCTGGCTTGCTGCTTTTATGTCTTCCAGCATATCATATCGCTTTTTATAACGGGTAGTAATCCCGGTTACTTTTTCACTGTCAAGCGGCGTTAAATATTCGTAACCCATGCCAACCGGCGAGCTCAAAGAGCGTCGGGTTTCAAATGCACCCGCATCAGGGTCAATTTTGGTAATGTTAAAACTCGGGTAAATACGGTGTACATCCTGGTCAATGTACGATCCGTCAGTTGAAGCAAAATACTTTTGCTCATTCACCATAAAAAGGAGTGAATTAACAAAATTTGCTCCGCCCTGCATGGCAATGGCGTTGGCCCCCAATAGCAGATCAACCTTTTCTTTAATAGGCACCTCGAAAGCATTTTTTTCTATGGGCGTTTTCCAGCTTACTTCCCCGTATCCTTTTTGAAGCGCCAACTCTACGGGGGCGCCACCGATTTTGGCGTTGGCTTTGGCAACAGCCACGGCTTTTCCGGCTGTTTTAACCATTCCTTCTTTTGTTACATCGTTTGTTGCTGCAAACCCCCAGCAACCGTTGGCGATTACACGGATACCCACTCCAAATGATTCGGTATTAGCGACATTTAAAACTTTATTTTCGCGGGTAATAATAAACTGGTTAAAGTACCTGCCTATCCGTACATCAGCATAGCTGGCCCCTTTCGATCTCGCGGAGTTTAGCGCCACATCGGCCAATTGCTTGTTAAGTTTTACGTCCATACCCTCCAATGCCAGCAAAGGATTAACAGGCTTACCAAGAACTGATAAGCAGGGAAGCATCAACGCCCCGGCACCAATGCCGGATAAATAAATAAAGCCTCTTCTTTTCAAAACTTTGTCCTCCTAAGGTTTTATATTTTATAAATTAAATCTTAATTTTTATAAGCCATTAATCGTTATCAATTTACTTTGGCGGTATTTTGCCCTCTGCCCATAAAAAAGTACAGCAAATCAGCAAGAGCATATAAAAATATACTTTTGGCACCGGAATTTTAACTTTTCGGTGTATTTGTTTTGTTACCCCTGCCAATGGTATGCCTGATACATATTGTTTGGTATCCAGAATTTTGTTAACCGCTTTTATTGCAGCCCAATCAGTCGCATTATAGATATAAATCCAGGCTGCCGGCCCTCCTCTGTGTTGTAGGGCGTGCCATCCCGCCTGCGCCGGCCACCAGCTGCTTTGCCATTGAAAAGGCAATTCCCCATTTTGTTTTGGCGATGCACTTTCATTGTCCATAAGTATTTGTCCTGGTGGTGCTGCTGTTTCAACTTGTACCGTCACCGGCATATTGATAGCAGGAAAGGGGGTAGCAATAGTCCAGTTTTCCGGTTGAGGGATCACTTTTGCAGCTTTCCCAATAAGAAGGGACCAAAAAGCTGAATAATCATTTTTATTCCCTGACAGCATCCAGGTATAAGTATTATCCAATGTTATACAAACTATTTTTCCTGACCCTAGAAGGTTTACGCCCGCGAGCACCCGGTTTTGCGCATCGCTCAGCAGGGATTGCATGCCTTCTTTGTAATTGATAAATAGTTGCCCGGCGCCGGAGTTTTTTGAAAACGCCTTTCCTCCAAGCAGCCGCAATGATAAAGCTTTCTGGTCGTTTGACGTCTCTTTATAAATCGTGAAATCGCTTTGCAATAAGGTCGCTGTTTTTAAAATTGTGTCTGCCCTTATGATCAACCCCAAACCATTTTGGTTTACCTGCTGTTTCAGTACAGCGGCTTCTGTTCCGCTTAACGACTTTAATACGGATAAGTCAGCTATCAAAACATCAAACTTATCCAATACCGGCGCTGATAAATGAGCTATCGGCAATTGTTCCATATTTACAAATTGCATACTGATCTTATCCTTGCTTATACTCGATCTTACAGCAATAGCAAAGCCATTTGCAGCAAGCCAGTTTCTTAAAAACTTGTTTTCAAAATCGGGCGATGCAGCCAATACCAGTATCTTTAGCGGTTGAAAGGATTCCACCATCAACGGCAAACCTTCGTTTTCAAGTGTATCATGCCCTGCAATCACCAGCAAATGGTCCGCCAACCTCCCTGTACTTTTTGGCAAACTGCTAAATTCAAAGTTTATATTTCCCCTCCGTTCAATCGTCATTGAATCTACGCTGGTATTTAATTCTTTTAATATCAGCCTAAGCTGCCTGGTATTGGTATGGTTAAACTTCCCTTGTACAACAAAAGGCTGCCCCTGCTTTAATTTTTCCGACCAGCTAACCGATACGATGCCATCAGGATATAGCGCTGGATGAAAAATAACGGGCACATCACCCAATAGATTCAACTCCTCCTTTGTTAAGCCGTAACCCAATATATGTAATCGGACAATGGCCGGGACGGATGTTTTTACCTGGTCGGGAGTAATTAGTTTTGCCTTGGGATAATGCGTGTTGATTGCTGCATCTATGGTATACAAGGCGTCGTTTTTAAATTTATTTAAGCTATCGTCGTTAAAACCCGGCGTTAACAAAACCGCCTCATTTGCAGGTTGATTAGCCTCAGTCCGGTAAGTAATAGGTAATGCAATAGCGCCCAAAGCCGCTATGCCAATGAGCGATGCCGCCACGCGCAACCCTAATCTTTGTTTGTTACCACGGCGATATTCTTTTATCACTGTAATTACAGCAAGAAATAAACAAATGATTAAAACCAGGTAGTTCCAGTGCATTTTATCAGCGGTTTACGCGGTTAAGTTTTAAAAAATAAGCTTTGGAAAAGCCCATATCCGATGCAGATGATAGTGGTTGTGGCAGGGCTTGTATCGCCGGCAGAATTTTTTGAATAGCCGTTTCTACCGTAGCGATGTCGGCTGTTAAGTTTTTTTTGTTGCCTGTCATTATTCGCCTCATCGCACTTGCCGCAGCCAGGTAAATGCCGGGCTGCAGCATCGCTTTTTCATCAATCTGCCGGTTGGCCGCCTGCAATAAACGGTAATAACTGGCATCGATATTATTTTTTTGCGATAATTGCTGTAGCAGGCTTGCCGTTATTTTCAATTCGGATAAATGATCGCCGGCTTGTTTTATATCTTCGTGATCCAACGGCTTTAAAATTTTACTCAGATCGCCGCTCAGCCTCTTTTCCATTTTTAGCGGTGAAGGATTATACGCCGTTTTTGCCACGTACGAACGCGACTTTTGCTGCAGGTCTTTCAAAAGCCGCAAGGCCTTATAGGCAAACGGCAAGGCCTCCTGCGGGTTATATAAGCGTAGCTGCAGTTCAGCCTTCCACATTTCCGTCAAGGTTGCCTTAAGCTGTGCCTTTACTGTCGGGTCAAAAAATTGAGCATCCTCGGCATTATCATGTTTGTCGGTGTACTCGTCTATAATTTTTGCGCCATTGCCAAAATCCTTTGGGTCGGCAAGTTCCTTTCCTTCCAGCCTGGGATCGGCAATATTTCCTTCCGCTTCTTCACCTAAAAACTTACCATAGCGCAATCTCAATAATTTTTGGTCGGTGCCAAGGTCATTGCTCCTGTCTTTAAAATTATCCTGGCTTAAGGTGCCTTTTCCTTTTAATAAAGCTTCTGCATCAATAATGATCTGGCGCTCGCTCCTGAAATATTCCGGTTTAACATTGGCTCCTGATAATATGCCATCCATACTTAATAATTGCGCGGTATCCTGTATCGAAACAATGAGCACACCTGAACGGCCCAATTGGGAATGATTGTCATGCGCTTCCACATAAAAATAAAGCTCATCACCAGCCTCCATACCAAGTGCATGCAGGTCGATCGTTTTTTGAAGGTCGTAACTGCCCAGCATTTTGCTAAATGATACCGGAAAAATGATTTTTTGCTCTTTAAATTTAACAGCCTCTCCGCTGCCTTTTGCAACAGTGGCAAATATCGCCGCATCGCTTACCCCATAATCATCGGTAACAAGTGCGTTCAAATTTATCCGGGGCTGCTCGCCGGCGTCAATATAAGTGTATTGATTTGGGGTTTTTATTTGTACAGAAGGCGGCGAATCTTTTATAACCTGTACCTGGTAAAGGTCCGAAAGCTTACCATCTATCATGACCTGGTAAAATCCGGGCCGCGTGATTGTTTTTTTTGCCGTCCATACAGTTTTATCCTTAACCGGATTTGTCATGGCTAAGTTTTCCTGTCCGTTAAACAATAATGATACCTTTTGAACGGGGGCATCAGTTTTAAGCTTCCAGCCAGCAAGGGCCCCTTCAACTGTTTCCAGCATGAGTTTATGCTGCGAATATGCCTTCAGGCGGGTATAAGCGGGAGGGCTGACGACAATGCTGACTGATTCAATTTGCGGTAACATAATTTCCTTTGTGAAACTTTTGGGGACGGTGTTTTTATCGCTTTGCCCGCGGGAGTAATTATCCCGATGATAATTTATCTTGTTTACAAAAACCGTTAAAATAAGTGCGCCGATTAGCCAGAGAACGTTCAAACGCAAACGTTTTGTAAAATGCTGATGATTCGACGGGACTTGCAGGATTGTTTCTGCAACCTTGTTAACCTGGAGGTTCTGCAGTAAATTCAGTTCCGCAGGCTTCATCAGCAACAAGCTGCTGCTTTCTTCAAGTTCAGGATAGGAGGCATCCAGGAAGCCTGCCACTTCCTCATCATGTATAAGCCATAAGCGGCGATAAACGATAAATAAAATAAAGGCAACTGCAAATAAAGCCAATGAATAAAAATATGAGGCGCCAAAAGCAATTACTAAAATCAGGTCTCCGGCTAAAGCTATTGCCGACGCAAGACAAGCATCGGCAAGCAAATAGTATATAATATACTTTTTCTTTACCTTCCTTATTTTGTCCAATGCATTTTTATTCATGTTATAAAATCGCCTCCGCTGATTTTTTATAGGACATCCATCTTTCCAGTATAAATACGAAGGCAAGGAACAGCCATAAATAGTGCGTAATATCTGTGATTGTTTTATTACTGCTTACTGAAATATTGGTTTCCCGGATATTATTTGGCATTATTTGTAATTTGTCAATCCTTCTGCGATCATATATGGCATCATTTAATGCATTATTTACAGGCGTAATAAGCTGAAGCATAATTTTTGGAAAATCAGCGCTCCAAACCAACTCGTTCCAGGCCGGGTTAAACCTGCTGTAGAAGTGATACAACATGGTTTCCTCTTTAGGCTCATACGTCAATGCCGGCTGTCCAAAGCCATCAAACCATATTCCCTCACCAATGTAAGTACCCGGAACAATTGATTTGTACATTGAAAGTGTTTGCCGGCCTGCATTGCCGGTTTTGATCCATGTATTAACTGTTGTTGTTTTACCGCTGTCATAAACCAGCACGTTATGATAATTATCCATTATTTGCTGATCAACAGGCTGATCAGACAGCCAAAACAACCAATCCTTTTTTATTCGTCCATTATTAGTTTTACTGTATGGCTTAATTATAATATGTTGCCGTGTAAACTGGCTAACGGTTTGTAAGGCTGCCTTAATATAACCGGCATCCTGCTGATCTGAACGCTCAAAAATATCGATTTTTAACGCTGAGGTATCAATTTCAACCGGCGGCTGGCTTGCATTTTTTAAGCTGATTGCCGCCCTGCCATTGTTTATGTGAAGGTCGTAACCAGAATTAGCCAGGGCCTGCGGATTTACGGTCTCACCATGATAATAAGTGCCCATTGGTGTACTCGTGGCTGTTACCAGGTACAAATCTTTGCTATCCGTAAGCCATGCCCTTTCAATCCTGCTTAGCGTAGAATCGACAGGCGTATAAGTTTGCCATTGAAGCTTTAATACAATGTTTGGTTTGTTGCCGCTAAATTTATTTAACCGATCAGGGGTCAATAAAAAAACCGGTAAGGAAGCCAGCGCGCGACGGTCCAATTGCTGCAGCAAACTCCAATAAGATACAGCGGTTTCATTTTTTATTGTTGCGGTATCAGCCAAGGCTTGGGAAAGCTCAGTCCTTTCAAAACCAAGATCAAAATAATGCAGTTCATAGCCCATCTTTAAAAGCGAATCAGCTTTTGATTTAAAGCGTTGGTAAGCTTCTTTAAAATCTTCCTTTGGAATAAGCAGCCAGCCTTTGCTTTTGTTAACACCGGCGCGGTTTTGAAAATAGGGCATTGCTAAAACAAGGCCAACGACAACGAGCAAAAGGCAACGCATTAAAAGCAGTAAAATACCAAGCAATTTTAAACTGAGGCTGTGTTTGCGCGATGAAGCTTCGACGAGGGCTACACTTCCTACTTTGAATGTTTTACCGGGCCTTACATTCCACAGGTGGATGAACACCGGAATACTTATTGCAGCGATTGAAAGCAGCCATATAGGAGATAAAAAACTCATTTATATATTAATATCGCTTATTTCTTTGTATTAAAAATTCCCTCAGGGCCTCATCAAGCGGATTGCTTGTGTTCAGTACTCTGTGGTAGATTTGCCCGGCCAATAGCTTCATTCTTATTTCAGCCAGGTAAATTCCTAATTTTTCCAGGTATATTTTTTTCGTTTGCTGTGAATCAATTTGTTTCGTTTCGCCAGTTTCCAGGTCTTCAAGCGCTGTGTATCCTTTAAAATTCAGCTCCAGTTCGTTTTGCCCCATTAATTGGAACACAATTACTTCATGTTTAAGGGCCGAAAGCGAATCTAATAAATGATAAATTTCATTATTCTGCTGGTACATGTCTGTAATAAATATCAGTAGTTCCTTTCTTACCGGGCCCGAAAACAATTCTCTGTAACTAACCGGTTCAGTAAATTTCCCTTCAGGTTCAAGCACTGAAAGCTGGTAAAATAGCCGCTGCAAATGCTTTGGATCGGCCCGGGAGGCCAATGAATGCAAACCTCCGTTTTGAAAAGCATACAGCCCTACCGAATCGCCATGCAAATTGGCCAGGTAAGCAAGTGATGCAGCCAGCATACGGCCATAATCGATCTTTTTTATGCCATTGTCATCATGGTTCATCGATGCGCTTGCGTCTATCAAAAATCGCACTGATTTGCTCGTTTCTATTTCAGATTCACGAATATAATATCGGTCAGAGCGTGCATACATGCGCCAGTCAAGCCACCGCAGGTCATCCCCCGGCTGATAACTCCGGTATTGGCTAAACTCCAATCCCGGGCCTTTTATGCTGCTTTTATTAAAACCAGTCATAAAGCCATCAATGACTGTTTTTGCCAGTAAAGGCAAATCTTTAATGGTCATTAATATTTTAGGATCTAATTGCATAAATGCAGGCTTAATGAATTATCTTGTAAATTATTTCAGGAACGATTCCCTTGCGATTTCTTTTACCAGTTGGGCGGTTACCATGTCGGATGTAATGTTCTCGGCTTCTGCTTTAAAATTTAATAAGATACGATGCCGCAAAACCGGCAAGGCCATTGCATGCAGGTCTTCCATCATAACAGCGTAACGGCCTTTTAAAAGCGCCCTTGCTTTAGCGGTTAATATCAATGCTTGCCCCGCCCTCGGCCCGGCGCCCCACCTGACCCATTCTTTTACATAATTAACTTTTGTAGTATCTGGTCTTGTAGCACGTATAAAACTGCTTACGTATTTAACCAGCTCGTCGCTGATGGTTACTTGCCGTACTAATTCCTGCGATTTCAGTATTTCTTCAGCTGTAATCACGGCCGTAATATTTGCCCTTTTTGTCCCGGTTGTGCGGTTAAGCACTTCAATTTCTTCCTGTTCGGTCGGATAACCTATTTTGATAAGCAATAAAAAACGGTCAAGCTGTGCTTCGGGCAACGGATAGGTCCCGGCCTGTTCTATCGGGTTTTGTGTTGCCAGGATAAAAAAGGGTTTGTCGAGCGGATAGGTTTGTCCGCCATAGGTTACCTCAAACTCCTGCATCGCTTCCAGCAATGCCGATTGTGTTTTTGGGGGTGTTCTGTTGATCTCGTCGGCCAATATGATATTGGCAAATAGCGGCCCTTTATTAAATTTGAAAAAACGTTTGCCTGTTACATGGTCTTCTTCCAAAATTTCTGTCCCAATAATATCGGTAGGCATCAGATCAGGCGTAAACTGTATCCTCCTGAAGATAAGGTGCAAGGCCTGTGACATTGTTTTTACGATAAGCGTTTTGGCTAAACCCGGCACGCCCTCCAGCAAACAATGACCGCCGGCTAAGAATGCAACCAGCAATTCGTCCAATATTGCATCCTGCCCCACAATTGTCTTTTGAATCTCACTTTTAAGTTGCGGTAACTTTGCAAGTAAAGCCGTTATTTCGTTTTCCTTAGTTTCCAAGATATCCGGATATTAAATTATACTTCGGTTAAGTTCAGATCACAATATATCATACTTTTACCTGATTAAATTTTTTTTTGCCAAAAAATAAACAAAGTATCGGTAAATTTACAAAACCAATAAAGTAATGCGTGTTTTTGTAAAATCTTTTGCATAGTTTAGTACTTGTATGACCGTGGGTTCAAAATTCACATTTGCAAGGTTCAGCTATCATTCGGGCGACTGGGATACGGATCAGCGAATGCCATCAAATTTATTAAATTCATTGCTTGAATATACAACTATACCCATTGAAGTGCATGAAAAGGTTATACCGCTTAGCAGCGGCAATATATTTTCCTTTCCTTTTTTTTATATAAGCGGTCATAAGCTGGTTCAGTTTGATGCACAGGAAAGGGCTAACTTTAAAAAATATATTCAGAACGGGGGGTTTGTATTTGCAGATGATTGCAACCACGATATAGACGGGCTATTTGCCAGATCATTTGAAGCTGAAATGACAGTTATTTTTGGCCCCGGCGCCTTAAAAAAAATTCCGAATGATCACAAAATTTATCATTCTTTTTTTAGCTTTGATAAAGGGCCACCAATCACCACTTTTGAACTTAACGGATGGGGGGACGACCTGGTGCATGATTATTTAAAGGCAATCGAGTTGGATAACAGGATAGCCGTATTATACAGCAATAAAGATTACGGCTGTGAGTGGGACTACGATTTCAGGAACAAAAGGTTTTTAGCCGAGGACAATACAAAATTTGGTGTCAACATCATTTTATATGCACTTAATTCATAAATATTGTTTTCAATTAGTAATACGGAGTATTTTAATATAATTATATTTAAAAACTAACACTAAATCATTTTGAAAAGAAAAGACTTCCTTTATTTAACAGGCATGGGCTTTGGTGCGGCTATGCTAAGCCGTGTACCTGTTTTGGGTTCGCCTTTAATTCAGGGTACTGTTATGCGCGGTGTTGATACAGCCATGAAAAAGCAAATGGCGGATGTCGCTTTAAATGCAGCAAGATCAAAAGGCGCCACATATACCGATGTCCGCATTGGCCGGTATTTGAACCAGTTTGTGGTTACCCGTGAAAATAAAGTAGAAAACATTGTCGATACCGAATCGTACGGAATGGGCATCAGGGTGATTGCCAACGGCTGCTGGGGCTTTGCTGCCACTGATAAGTTAGATAACGACAGTATTGCCCAAGCTACTTACACAGCGGTGGACATTGCTAAAGAGAATGCAAGGATACAAACCGAACCTGTGCAGTTAGTACCGCAAAAAGGTTTTGGAGAAATAAGCTGGAAAACACCGATTGTAAAAAACGGCTTTGAAGTACCTGTAAAAGATAAAACAGACCTGCTTTTATCGGTTAACGATGCCGCTTTAAAAGGCGGCGCCAATTATGTGAGTTCTATCATTTTTTTGGTAAACGAGCAAAAGTATTTTGCATCAACAGATGGGTCGTACATTGATCAGGATATACACCGCATCTGGCCGCTGTTCCAGGTAACCAAAATAGATCAAAAAACCGGAAAATTCGAAACAAGACAATCGCTCAGCGCCCCACGGGGAATGGGATACGAATACCTTTTTCCAAAGGAAATCGATAAAATTAAAGGACTTACTACCTTATACCGCGACAGCTATGATATGCTGGAGGATGCAACAGCTGCAGCGCCGCAGGCCGATGAAAAACTGAAGGCGAAATCAGTTGAAGCAGGCAAATATGACCTGGTGCTTGATCCGTCGCATTTATGGCTTACTATACATGAGTCTGTCGGGCATCCTTCTGAACTCGATCGTGTATTGGGTTATGAAGCCAATTTTGCCGGAACCAGCTTTTTGACCTTAGATAAATGGAGGTCCGGCAATTTTAATTTCGGCAGCAAGAATGTAAACATTGTCGCTGATAAGATTCAACCGGGTTCATTGGGCGCCGTTGGGTATGATGATGAAGGTGTTGAAGCAAAAAAATGGGACATTATTAAGGATGGTATCCTGGTAAATTACCAGGCGATACGTGACCAGGCACACATTATAGGACTTAAGGAATCACAAGGCTGCTGCTATGCAGACAGCTGGAGCGATGTGCAATTTCAGCGGATGCCCAATATTTCGTTGCAGCCGGGGAAAACACCTTTGGCGCCTGCCGACATGATTAAAAATGTTGAGAAGGGAATTTACATTATTGGTGATAGTTCCTTCTCCATCGATCAGCAGCGGTATAATTTCCAGTTTAGCGGGCAGCTTTATTACGAAATAAAAGAAGGAAAAATTGTGGGTATGCTTAATGATGTGGCATACCAATCCAATACACAGGAATTCTGGAATTCATGCAACGCTGTTTGTGATAAAGGTGATTACCGTTTAGGCGGATCATTTTTTGATGGCAAAGGACAGCCGGCACAGGCGAGCGCCGTATCGCACGGATCATCAACATCCCATTTTAAAGGAGTTAATGTTATTAACACAGCAAGAAAAATTTAAGGAGATTATGGCTATTATAAGCGAAGAGGATTGCCGGCTATTAATGAAAAAAGCGCTCAGCTATTCAAAAGCCGACGAGTGTGAAATTAGCCTGAGCGGTTCTGACTCAGCGAATATCCGCTATGCCCGCAATACGGTTTCTACCAGCGGCTTTATCGGGCAAACAAGCATGGTTATTTCGTCGGCTTATGGCAAAAAATTAGGTATAGTAACTACGAACGAGTATGATGACGCATCGATAGAAAAAGCGGTGCGGTTGTCGGAAGACCTGGCTAATTTTGCCCCCGAGAACCCCGAATTTGTATCCTTTTTAGGCCCGCAGTCTTACAGCCCGCAGTCAAATATGTTTGACCCGGCAACGGCAGCCATAACCCCGGCCATGCGAACAGACAGGGTTAGCGAGAGTTTACAAATTGCAAGGGACAACAAGCTTACCGCCGCAGGTTATCTGCAAAACAGCATTTCGTTTTCATCAATGATGAATTCACACGGGTTGTTTGCATATAATAACGCCACAGATGCCAGTTTTTCCATCACACTCCGTACAGAAGACAGCCGGGGATCGGGCTATTCAACAAAAGATTATACCCAGGTAAGCAAATTAGATACCCTTGCATTTACAAAAACCGCGGCGCAAAAAGCAACCCGCTCTGCGGGTGCAAAAGCAATTGAACCAGGTAAATATACCGTTATACTAGAGCCGGCCGCAGGTATTGTATTGCTTGAGCAATTGTACGGCGGCCTGGACGCCAGGACTGCCGATGAAGGCCGGAGCTTTTTAAGCAAGGCAGGGGGCAAAACAAAGCTCGGTGATAAATTAGTGGATGAACGCATCAACATTTATTCCGACCCTTCAAACCCCGAATTGCCAACCAGCAGTTGGGCAGGAGACGGCCGGCCGCAGGAAAAAATGAGCTGGATAGAAAAAGGCGTACTTAAAAACCTTAATTATTCCAGGTATTGG
>Ga0207002_1078_pt1 | contig 18259 bp, 18 predicted proteins | sample Alteio_BWMinCont_88_FD_153473 | JGI IMG/M metagenome (GOLD analysis project Ga0207002, IMG submission 153473) | Enriched cells from forest soil in Barre Woods Harvard Forest LTER site, Petersham, Massachusetts, United States -... | ecosystem: Environmental > Terrestrial > Soil > Temperate forest >...
CGGTAACGGCCACCAATATATTGCCATAATGATCTTCACCTAATTTATAAGTGGAGCAAATCATTTCAATTAGCTTTTCCATAATGTGAATTCCCTCGGCACCGGAAGGTAATTCAAGCTGTTGGCCGTTAAGTAAGCCAGATGCCTTATCAGGCGAAGATTTAGTAAGCATGACGCGGGGAATTTTCTTAATGAAACACCTGGCTGACGATGTTCAATTTTCCGATGGAGGCTCTTGTGTTTCCATCAGTTTTAATATACTGCCGGTAGGCAATAATTAAAGCCTTTTGTGGCATCAGGAATCACATTTAAGGTTGAAGAGAACCTGGGATTTTCTTTAAAGGAAAAAGCATCCATAAAAAATTGGATCAGCAAGATATTGAAACAGGAAGGTAAAACTCCCGGAAGCATCTCCTATTTTTTCTGTACCGACGAATACCTCCTTCATATAAACCGTCAATTCCTACAACACGATTTCTATACGGACATTATCACTTTTGATTACTCCGAAAAAACGAAAGTGGAAGGAGAAATATTTATAAGTATAGACCGGGTGAAAGAGAACGCACATTCATTCAAACAACCCTTTGAAAGGGAATTGATGCGCACCATTATTCACGGTATATTGCATCTATGCGGTTACACCGACAAAACGGCTGCCAATAAAAAAACCATGCGGGCAAAGGAAGATGCCGCAATAAAGCTAAGCCTCAACTTGGAATAGCAATTATCTATTCCTTATTTCCTTTCTTGTCCGATAGCAGTATTTTATCCAATACACTTTTTAGGTAGACTATCTCTTCTTTTAATGATTTTATAGTGTCCTCGTGTTGTTGTACCTGATAAACTACCAAATCTTTCCCGGGTGTATTGTACATTACATTAAAAACCATACGCTCATCAAAAGCAATGATTTCCTCAGGTTTCATTTCAAGTATTTTAGATATTTCCTCCAACCTAGTGTATGGAATATCCACCTCGCCCAATTCCATTCTACTATAAGTGCCTTGAGTAAGGCCAAGCTGAATAGCCATGTGTTCCTGGGTAAGATTTTTGAGCTCCCGAATTTTTTTTATTTTTTGTCCAAGCACCATCTCAATTATTATTGATGACAACAAATATATGCATTAATTACATAAACTATGTGTACAGGGAATATATTATTCCTAAAGGATAAAAGAGACCGATAGACCTCTATTTACATTTGTTTTCCAAATTTTTATAATAATAACAATTAAATTTTAAACCTATGAAAACTTTATTAAAATTAGCACTGGTATTCGTTTTGGTGTTTACATTTGCTAATAAATCTAATTCTCAAGCATGTGTGAGTGCAGTATTAAATTATAGTGGACCAACAAATACCACCCAATTAACCTCACTATTAAATACCTCATCAAATACCTTAATCCTGGCACTAGATTCTGCCACAAAAGTATCTTTAGAAACATACATGGTTTTTATTAATGGTTTGCCTATGGGGTTTTCTGGTACAGATTCCAACATTCACAGATTGGATTCCGCTCCTAATATTTCTTACACAAGCTCTCTATTATCAGCTATTTTCGGAATAGAAGTTATTGCATGTACATACAGTACAAAACCAACTGTTACAGATATTACTATGGCTGAATTTAATAGTATGACTGGTGGTGGAATTATTTTTAGTTCAGAAGGTAGTTTTTGTGAAAACTGTTATCCACCGGGTAATCCGGGTGGTAGCGGTTGGGCTTGGACAGGATGTTGCAGTGTTGGAGGTGGAGGCTGCGTAGATTTTAATACAATAATTAATGGCCAATTATACTATGTTATAGCTAGTAATTAAAATTAATTGCCTATTAATCAGGAAGGAAATAGGTATTATATTTGGTGCCTATTTCCACTTTTTATAATATGAAGACTCATATATTTATATTTTTTTCTTTATTGCTATTGCAAAATGCAAATTCACAATGTAAATTAGTTATTGTACAAAGAGGCGCTAAATCTGAATTGATGAATGAGTTGAAAATATTAAATTATCAGGACGTACCTCCCACACGAATAAATGATTCTACCCTTGAATTTACGTACTATCCCACAGAACCAAAATATCTTTACATTCTATTAGATCCTAAGAAGCATGGAGATTCAAATATAAATTTCAATTGGAAAAGCCGGATATGGATTGCTCCTGAAATCAAACGAAGAAAATTGATTATAAATTATTCAAATAAGACCATAGAGATACCTAACATTAACGTAGAAAATAAAACTTTACATGAATGGGATTCTATTTGTCAGCTAATGGGAGAAAAAAATAAAGATTCTGAAGAGATATATATTGTTACGTCCTATATAAAGACACACCCCGATTCCTATTTATCGCTTTGGTTCTTTACCCATTCTCATATGCTATATTTAGAAAGCACCGATAAAAAATTGGCATTATTTAATCAATTAAATCCGGCGCTTGATCTATATCCCGAATATCATCAGATAAAGGCAGACCTTTCCGGCGCTAGGAAATACCCTAATGCAGGGGATGCTTTTAAAGAATTTACCTTAACGGATGTGAAAGGGAGAAAGTTTAATTCGGCTGCCATTAAAAACAAATGGATATTGCTTCATTTCTGGTCAAATGGCTGTGGCCCTTGTGTACATGAAATGGATTCGATAGTTAGCTATTATAAAACGCTGGATACTTCAAAAATTGCCTTTATTTCGCTTGCCTTAGATAATAGCAGGGCAAATTGGCAAAAGGCCGCAACAACCCGCAAAATCATTTGGACCAACCTCTGGGAATCCGATGGTTTTTATGGAGATTTGTGCTTGAATTATAATATCCCGGCTATGCCTTTCTTTGTTTTGTTTAACAGCGAAAAGAAACTCGTTGTTATGCAAGACGGGTCGGACGCTATGGATGTAACCATCAAGAGTTATTTAAGTAAGGTTAAATAAAAATCCTGCAATTATTATTGCGTGTTCGTTATTCAATATCCAAAGTACTTATCCCCTCCTCTTTTCCCTTGACCCTTGTTAATAAGTTCTTTAGAAGGGGTATTTTAAAGGCCTGCGTTGTTGGTATTTTTGCTGTATAAAACAATTCTGTAATGAAAGTGAAATTTCTTCTATTAGCCATTCCCTGTTTCTTTTTAGCTTCTTGCGGTGGTTCTGCTGACAAAGGAGCAGATAAAAAAGCAACTGACTCTATTGCGGCCGCCCATCATTTCGATTCCTTGCAAAATGCCATAAAAACGATGCGTCAGCAAGATTCTATGGAGGCTGCCAAAGCGACTGACACTGCTAAAAAAACTGACAGCGCCAAAGGTCAGAAATAGGCTTTATCATAGCACTCATATTTTAAGTTTAACCATTTATCCTTACCCAGCATGAAAATTACTTTTATAACTACGGGATTAGCTGTTATTATCGGCTTCTATTCCTGCGTTCCGGCCAATAAACTTACCGAAGAACAAAACAAAAGAAAGGCCTGCGAGGCGCAACTTGCCGCCATGAAAGCAGCTGATGATTCCTGCGCAATAAACCGTACAGAACTTAAAACAAAGGAAGGATTGCTGGAAAATCAAGTTAACATATTAAAGCAAGACACTGCATCCTCGGGTTTGCGATGCCGTGAAATATCGAACAAGTATGATAACCTGAACAAATTGAACGACGAATTGCAGGCAACCTATAATGCATCACTTAAAGGAAGCGAAAGCAACAATGATAAAATGATGAAACAACTACAGGCCATTCAGTCTCAGCTTTTGGAAAAAGAAGACCAGCTTAACAATGAACAAAGGCACCTCGATTCGTTGAATACAAAACTCCGCGACCGTGAAGCAAGAGTAGCACAACTGGAAACTATTTTAAGGGATAAAGACGCTGCAGTTGATTTACTCAAGAAAAGAATAAGTGATGCCTTATTGGGTTTTGCAGGCAAAGGAATTTCTGTTTACGAGAAGAACGGAAAAGTATATGTATCGATGCAGGAGGCCCTGTTGTTCCCCAGCGGAAGTACCCAGGTGAGACCTGAAGGTATTGAAGCATTAAATACACTTGCCCAGGCTTTGGAATCGGATACAGATATAAATGTGATGGTAGAAGGCCATACCGATAACGTGCCCATGCATGGCGCAGGCGATATAAAAGATAATTGGGATTTGAGCGCTATGCGGGCAACTTCCATTGTAAAGATATTGTTGCACGATGCCAAAATAGACCCTAAACGTTTAATGGCATCCGGCGTTAGCGAATACGACCCGGTTGATATTGGCAACACTCCGGAGGCAAAACAAAAAAATAGGAGAACGGATATTATCCTTTCTCCTAAATTAAGCGAGCTATTTAAGATTTTGAATACGCAATAAAAGTCTATAAATAAAAAAGAGGAAGGGTAAAACCTTCCTCTTTTTTATTTATAGACAGACTAAAAGGTCTTACTTCTGAATTACAAGTTTACCTTCTCCAATTAAATTACTTCCGGTTTCAGTAATAACCCAGTATAAATAGATACCTGCAGGATTATTTCCCAAATCTATAGTAGTAGCAGTTGAATTCAGTTTTGAGGTATATACATTTTCTCCAAGCATATTATAAACCGCTATAACTGATTGCGCTGTATTGCTTTGCAACGAAACTGTAAACTGACCTTTGTTCGGGTTAGGATACACCTTTATACTATTAAGTGATGTAATTTCATTTACGCCAAGGCTATTTGTAGAATCGCCCGATAAAGAAAAGTTATCATATCTTGTGTTATGGCTTCCAATGGAAGGGCCTGGATAGCCAACCCTTAGAGCAAAATTCGGATTATTATTAACGGAAGGGTCCGAAGTAAAATTAAGGGTGCGAAGTTCCCAAAAGCTATTCCCTAATTCGTAATTAGTAACTAAAATGGTATCTGGTGTAGGTTTACCGCTTAAGTTAAAGGTATCCATCGCTGTCGTCAGCTTCTTCCAGGTAGCGCCATCAGTTGTATAGGAAAGCGTGTTGTATGGTATATTACCTGTGCTTGATGTAGAAAGGGCAAAATTGAACACTATATTGGAATATCCGGTTGTTGGCATATAAAAAGTCATAAATGAACCGGTAGCAGGGTTGTTTGCTTTAATAAAAAGATTTCCCGCTTCTTCTATGTCTTCATCTGCCTGGCTGCTTCCGAGGTAAGGTACTGCTTTGCCGGTACCGCTATCATTACCCAACAGAGGCAAATCATTTACCCATGGCAATTCCGGGTATAAATTACCATTGTATTTAATACCATGGTAATAGCTGCTGCCCACCAACACCGAATCATCACAGGGAGTTGGTATTCCACCTTCCTGTCCGGTACTGGTTTCATTCACTAAAATGCCATTTGTACTTGGGCGGGTGTATAAAATCCTGGCTTTATTAGCTCCCGGCCTTGAATAGTTGGCCCATAAAGGAAGTGTATTATTCATGGAATCTACATGAAGCGTATTGGCATAAGAGAATGCCGTTCCGAGGCTATCGCCCCCAACATTGCCGCCACCGGCTTTACTGTTAAAGTCCCAATAGTAAATTACCTTTGTTTGTGCATTGGTTAATGCAGCAAAGCATAAGCTAATTGAGCATATTAGCAATGCTTTTTGAATAGTTTTTTGTGTTTTCATTATTTTAGGTTTTAGTTTCGGCAATATTATTGCAATGCTATTACCTAAATATAACTGCAGAATTAAGTTTTTAAACCGATGGTATTCTATATATTATAGCATACCATGAATCTATGTCTTTCAATATTAATTACATTGGAACACTATACCTATTCAACAAAACCTTTGTACACAATTTAAGGTTTTGAATGCCAGTAGAAACATATTGTTTTCCACCTTATTTTCCCTGCGATTTCTCCTTATCCTTAATTTTGATAATAGAATCTGATTTTTCCTGGTCAGGTGCAGGGTGGTCAATTCCAACAGACTTTTTCGAACGTGCGGAATCTTTTTTGCTCCGGTTATTTGTGCTCTTTTTTAGAGGAGAAACAGGTTTCCCTTTGTGGGGAGAACTGCTCGATTTCGGCTTGATATTTTTATGTGGCTCTACCTTTTTTATTTTGACAGTATCCTGAAAATAATGCGAGCTAATCAAATTGGCCCCCGATGCAGTTTGATAAAAAATAGCGCCAATGGCAAAAAATAAAATACTTCGCATCTTGCTAAAGGCCTGTTAAAAATCAATTCGCAACAACAATTTTCTCATTTTTAATGATCTGTTCTTGATTCTTTATTACAAGAAAATATATCCCTGCAGAAAGGTTTGCCTTATTAAATGAAAAGTTATTATCTCCTTCTTTTCCTTGCCCGGTATACAGTTGTTTCACCATTTTTCCATTTATATCCATAATATTGATGGAGAGATTGGAAGTAGTTGCACTCAACGTAAAGTCAACACTGAATGTATTTACAATAGGATTAGGATAAACTTTGGCTGAAGTTGTTGCAGCCAACGCTAAATTATTTACGCCTGCATCGCTACTTGTCCCACTAATTTCCGCAATCCATGTACTCCAATTATTTTGGGTTGTTCCATAAGAGCCATTCATCCAAATAGTGGGAGAAGTTCCTGCATGAAAACGTGTTGTTCCGCTATAATCACCCCATCTTTCCAATGTGTTTGAAGTGTAGCTAACATAGCCTTTACCCGAGTGTACTAGGGTATAATTCTGCGACCAAGTCATGGAATTATCACAATTTATAACTCCTATTCCGGGATACATGGCTGAACTGCTTACCCCGAATCCAATCATAACACCTGCATCGGTTGGAGAGGTTGCATACGAAACAACCGATGGATAAGCAAAATCTGCGGTGCCTGCATCGCCAACCTCCGAAGACTGATCTGTTAGTAATGTAACATCGAGGCGATTGTAGTTTATGCCAGACCAACCACTGCCAATATCGCAATGAAACACAAAATGGATGAATCCGTTAAGATAAAAACCGCTTAAAGCCCTGCACCCTGCAAGCCCTGAATTAAGTTTGCAATTTGTGCCCAGTTGAGCCGCATTGCCTGCAGGTGAATAGGCCGTTGTAACCACAGGATAATAATTCATTACGGGACTATTATATTGGTCGTTTGTAATTTCATATAAGTTGATGGAGGAGCCTCCATTATTTTGTGTGGAAACCAAATAAATCCCAGGTCCATAAGTGCTATTTTGACCGTACGAAACAGGCATAATGGTAAAAGGAGAGCCAGCAATGCCCGACCAATATTGCCAACTTAGCGAAGCGCCAGTATACCCTTCTGTTTTATCAATTTGGTAGACAACCGACTGATCGTATCTATTATTGGGCTCGGAGTAGAGATTGCCTGATACAAATAATTCATTATTAGACACTGCTATTTTAGGATAATCAAATGCATCGCCAACACTTAAAGGATCTCCCGTTAAGGTATACACCCACCAACCATTAGCCGGATTATTTGTCTGCGAAAAACAAATAACTATTTTGTCGTTCGCTCCCAACGGATATTGCTGACAGAAAAGAATAAACCTGTCAGCCCCAGCGTCATAAAAAACTGTGGGATCACAAACGCCTGTTATGTTTTGATTATTTATAAATGCCTCTAAGGTATTACTATAGGAATTATTTCCCAACGTATCGTAGTATTGAATTCTATCATTTGTAACGCTTACTATAATACCGCCGTTGGAAATGGCCAGGTTATTATCAAGAGGAGAGAAGCCATCTGCTGCGTTGCCTTGAAAATTATGACTTATGATCGGGTTAGCTGCATCTATCGACCTGGTTGTATTTTTATTACTTTCTGATTTAGTTTTTTTTAGTTCATCTTTCAAAGCAACTATAGAATCTAATATTTCCTCATTTGGTACTTTAGGTTCAGACCATTGCAACTTTTGCGCTAATATAGGTTGCCATTTAAGGTCAACACTTGGTGTATGAATTTCCCCTAAAAATGTAGCTTTTAATTTATGCGATGGCGACGTGTAACCCGCTCTTTTACTTTCATCCATTTTTGGCTTTATTTCCTGGGCAGATGTATGTAAACAAGGTATTATTATTGAAGCCAATAATAGCAAATGAAGTTTCATGGTGGTAATTTTTGGTATGGATGCACAAACATACCTAAAATATATTAAGATAGAATATATTCTTTTAATGCCTGCTGGCTCGTTCTACTATTTTAAATCGGGCTTCACAGTATAGTCCCTGTATTCCAATATATATACGGCATTGTTTTCGTAGCCGGTGGTAGGGTTGGTAGGAACCATGTTAAACGATGTTTGTAATCCCCTGTATTTTATATCGCCCAGGTGTCCCTGCAAATCGGTGCCGTATTGTTGTAAAAGAGCGCCGTAAAATAAAGTTGCATCATATCCTTCATAAGAAAAATAGCCGGGCTCCGATAAATAATATTCCCGGTACTTTGCTATGAATTTTTTAGTTGGTACATTCGTGTAGTCCACATATTCGTTGGAAGGAAAATGCAGTCCGAGTGTATCCAGGTTTTCGGCAGCAAGTGCATCGTTATTAGCCCAGTTGTGCATACCGAATACTATAATGGAATCTCTGTGCGCATAGTGCGAATTAGCCAGTTCATTTACAAATTTTGCCACAAAAGGCGCACCTTCATAAGGCATCACAATAACATTCACCAATGTGTTGCTAATTTTTGTTGCAAGCCCGTTTACACCTCCCAGGCTTTCCACATTCACCAGCGTATCCTTATTTCCCAACGTAGAATCTGTTAGGTGGAAACGCTTTTTGAAGGCCATATAATATTGCTGGTTAGCATCCCTGTTGTGAATAACAATAATATTATTGCGGCTATAATGAGTTGCTATGTAGTCGGCCTCCACTTGTGTTTCTGTAAGCACCGATGGCCTTATTTTACTTGCCCAGGGATTATTTTTCAGTACATAATTTTCGCCCGAAAGAGGTGAAACAATAGGTATGCGGTGAATTCCGGCAAACCTGGCCACTCTTACAAAATGAGAAGGATATGGTGGGCCAATGATCAGGTTCATATTCAGTAACTCTGGTTTCCTTAAAATAGAATCAAGGACTGATGAAGAACTGTCAGCAACTGATGAAATATTGTACACATGCAGGTTTACTTTTAATCCTTTTCTCGAAAGCGAATCGAGTGCCACTATCATGCCGTGATAAAAGTCAACTGATATTTGTGTTATGAGCGGAATTTTTTCGGAACCATCAAGGAGGCGGTTCAGCCGGAGGGTATCAGAACCATCGGCAGTAAAAGGCATAATAAGAGCCACGTTATAGCGATTAAACCGTTTGCCGGTATCTTTATAATTAACATTAATAGGAAGATTTCCCACCTGGCTATTAGGCAATGTATTATTCCGGTTATTTTCGGCGGCTTGATTTTGTTGTACAAGCTGCTCGTAAGCCTGGGCTTCAGTTTTAGTATCCTTAGGTATCGGAGAATGTTGTGCAGCAACTGGAATGGTATCTTTTAATGTGTTATGCTTTTCCGGTAATTTGCCTCTTGCTGCCGCAGAAGCAACCGGAATAATTATCCTCTCCCCTGATTTCAGGCCTTGGCCTGCAAGGCCCGGGTTAAGGCTGTCAATAGCGCCAATGGTAGTATTGTAGCGTTTCGCAAGGGAATAAAGTGTTTCCTTACCTACCACATCATGATATATAATATTCCCCTTTGCCGACGAAGTATCCGCGGCTTTTACAATAATGGGAATCATCAAAGTATCGCCGGGATGGATGCCCTCCATGGCAGTGGGATTTTCAAAAACAATATCCTTGGGCTGCTCATTATATTTTTCAGCAATGCCATATATAGTTTCTCCTTTGCCTACAATATGCCGGTAATATTTCTTGCCGTTTTTCTTTACAGTTACATCGTTAGTATTGTTTTGAGCTGATGAGGCAAACGGCACAATAAGACAAGCCATGAAGCACAACAAGTATTCATGCTTTATGAACTTTAAAAACTTGACAAACTTTTTACTGATTACTCCCATTCTATCGTTGCAGGAGGTTTAGAACTGATATCGTATACCACGCGGTTTATGCCTTTCACCTTATTAATAATGTCGTTTGAAATTTTACCGAGCACTTCATACGGCAAATGGCACCAATCGGCCGTCATGCCGTCGGTAGAAGTTACAGCACGCAGGGCAACTACATTTTCATAGGTGCGCTCATCTCCCATTACGCCTACAGAGCGCACGGGTAAAAGAATGGTACCTGCCTGCCACACTTCGTTATATAAATTATGTGATTTAAGATTCTCTATAAAAATTGCATCTGCTTCCTGCAACAGATGAACTTTTTCGGGGGTAATGTCTCCCAATATGCGTATAGCAAGGCCCGGTCCGGGGAACGGGTGCCTGCCAATTATATTTTCATCTACCCCCAATGCTTTGCCCACTCTGCGCACTTCATCTTTGAAAAGGGTATTCAGAGGCTCCACTATTTTCAAATTCATTTTTTCCGGAAGGCCACCTACATTGTGGTGTGATTTGATAGTCATCGATGGGCCTTTCACGCTTACTGATTCTATTACATCAGGATAAATGGTTCCTTGCGCGAGCCACTTTACATCCTTTACCTGCTGCGCTTCTTGGTCGAATACTTCAATAAATACACGACCAATTGCTTTACGTTTTTTCTCCGGATCTTCAATGCCTGCGAGTGCAGCATAAAACATCTCCTTAGCATCCACGCCTTTCACATTCAAACCCATATCGCGGTATGAATGGAGTACGCTTTCAAATTCATCTTTGCGCAAGAGGCCATTATCAACAAAAATGCAATAGAGGTTTTTACCGATGGCTTTATTAAGCAATACCGCCGCAACCGATGAATCAACCCCACCCGAAAGTCCTAATACTACTTTATCATTTCCAATTTTTTCACGAAGCGCTTCAATGGTTGATTCGATGAATGAATCAGGTGTCCAGTTTTGGGAACATCCGCAAATGTTCACCACAAAATTTTTCAGCAGCTTAGCTCCTTCGGTGGTATGATATACTTCCGGGTGAAACTGGATGCCATAAACAGTTGCGCCATTAAGCTTAAACGCTGCCGCTTCCACACTTTCAGTGCTTGCAATAAGTGTAGAATCTTTTGGGATTGCAGAAATAGTATCTGCATGCGACATCCAAACCTGGCTCCGGGGACTTAATCCTTTCAGTAAATCATTGTCACCGTTAATTATATTGAGATGTGCTCTGCCATATTCGCGTGTATTGGAACGCATTACTTTACCACCCCATTTATGTGCCATTAATTGGGCTCCATAGCATACTCCAAGGATAGGTAATTTGGTAATTTGATGATTTGATGATTTGATGATTGAATCAAAGTCAATATCAGGGGCATTGGTATCGTATACCGAAAAAGGGCTGCCCGAAAGAATAATGCCTTTATAGTTATTTGCCATTAGCTTGTGGCTATTAGCTTCCGTATAGGGATGAATTTCACAATACACATTCAGCTCTCTTACCCGGCGGGCAATAAGCTGGGTATATTGAGAGCCAAAATCGAGGATTAAAATGGTTTCTTGCATAGGGAATGCAAAGATGCGAAAAAAATGGTATTTATTGCCATGTTTTAAAGGTTATTTGGACAGGAATCCACTACTAATCAGAAGCCAATTATGGGATGCTTCCTTAGCCAGCATTACATTACTCCAGTAACTACTCCTCTCTAAGCACTGTTACCGAAAACTCAAACGGGTCGAAGTTTTCTTTGAGTAAATCAAAAAAAGCGGCTCCATGCTGTATATAAAAGGGGATAAAATTATCGCTGCGGTCTTGCAAAGCGCCATTGGGAAAGAGGTATTCTTTTATCTTCCTGATTTTGGTTACCGAGGTTTCTTCTTTTTGTTTTTTAACCCGCACCAGCTTTGTTTCGAGCGTTTTCAAGGCATTCAATTGCTTTTGCAATTCTGCTTCGGTAGTAGCGACTAAGGTTGGGTCGGTCTCTTGCACCTTATTCCCAAGTGAAGCATAAATGTTTTTCAACTCTCCTACTACTTTCTCGAAATCTGGTAACCCATCGGAGCTTTGGGTAATAAATTGTTTGATGAGGCTTTCTGCATCACTGAATATGTCTTTCAGTTCAAATCCCAGCTTATCTATTTTTTGACTTATAGGCGCTGAAATAATGAGCGCAGAATTACGTGGCATCAAAACAGGAAATGGAATTTTATAGTATTCAAAACCATCTTTCAATTCCAACCAGTACACTAATTCCGAAGGGCCTCCTATATATGCAACATTAGGCAAAATGCATTGCTGGTAAACAGGGCGCATTAATACATTTGGGCTAAATTTTTCAGGTAATTTTTTTATCAACTCAATAATTTCACCTCGGCTGAATGTGACTGCACTATTTACAATTTCAAATTTGTCGCCTTTTTTTTCAATACGGTTACGACCGTTCTCATCTATGTAAAACAGGTTTATCTCTCTCGGATTTACCTGCGCCTCTATCCCAGCGTCAGCAAGCCTTTTATTGGTATTGGTTACGAGCTTGAATGAATTATTATTTACTAATTCATCGGTTATGATCGGTGAGAATATATTCTTCAAATCAGCATTATCAGGCTCTATGATGACAAGACCATATTTGCCAACTAAATAATTTACAAATGCAAAAGTAGCTTGCCCTAAGGTTGTTTCACCGCCATAGGCATCGGAAACAAGACGTTTTAACTCCTGTACATTTTCTCCTTCACCCATGATGGCATACAGCGCTTCCATAGTAGATGCAAGCGAATTAAGCGATAAACTGCCTACAGGAGCATTATGTGAGTCTATGCTCCATTCTACTTTTTTACCGAATACATAAGCATGGTTTATCTCAGCAAAATCATGGTCTTCTGTAGCCATCCAGTAAACAGGTACAAAGTGATTGGCCGGGTACTCTTTATTAAGTTTTTCAGCCAGATTAATAGCTGTAATTATTTTATAAATAAAGTAAAGGGGGCCTGTAAACAAACATAATTGATGCCCGGTAGTTACCGTAAAGCAATTACCGTCTTCCAGCTTTTCGATATTTTTCAGCGTAGCATCAGAAATATTTACCGGGGCATTTTTTGTATAATATTCTTTGAGTGTAGTGGAGAGTAGTTTTCTATCGTAATTATAGCTTCCCACATTTTTTATCGCTTCGGCAAAACCTTTTACTGAAGGAGAATAGGAATAAAACGGCTTCAATATTGGGTTTTCTTCCAGGTAAGCGATGAGGGCCTTTGAGTACAGACCGGTATCTTTATTCGGAATATTTACTTTCTTAAAACTCATCTAGTTTTTTATTTAACAGGCACCCCGTATAAATCGTAATCTTCGCCGGATGTGATCTCTATGGTTGCAAAATCGCCCACACGAAGATAAGTATTCTCATCTGCTTTCACCAATACCTCGTTATCCACTTCGGGAGAATCGTGTTCAGTGCGGCCAATAAAATAATCACCTTCCTTACGGTCGATAAGTACTTTTAATTTCTGTCCTACTTTCTTACTATTTAGCTCATGTGATATTCCCCGTTGTGCTTCCATTAGTATTCCGGCACGCTCTTTTTTTATATCTTCCGGAACATCATCATTAGCTTTATGGGCATGTGTATTTTCCTCATGCGAATAGGTGAAAGCCCCCATACGGTCGAAGCGCATGGCTTCTGTCCATTGTACCAAATCTTCAAAATCTTTTTCGGTTTCTCCTGGATAACCTACCAGGAAAGTGGTCCGTATAGCAATACCCGGAACTTTTTCGCGTATGCTTTCTATCAGTCTAGTAGATTTTTCTTTCGTAATACCCCTGCGCATGGCTTTCAGCATATTATCTGAAGCGTGCTGCAAAGGCATATCGAGGTAGTTGCAAATATTGGAGCAGTTCTTTATTGCATCAATAGCATCCATCGGAAAACCGCTCGGAAAAGCATAATGCAGGCGTATCCATTCCAATCCTTCCACATCGTTTAGTTTATAAAGTAGTTCGGAAAGATTGCGTTTGCCATATATATCTAAGCCATAAAAAGTAAGGTCTTGTGCAATCAGCATTATTTCCTTCACCCCATTTTTCACCAAATTCTTTGCCTGTAAAACCAATTGTTCAGCAGGAACAGAAATATGATTTCCCCGCATCAGTGGAATAGCACAGAAAGAGCATTTGCGATCGCACCCTTCCGAAATCTTTAAATAAGCATAATGGCTGGGAGTAGTAAGCAAGCGCTCACCTACCAATTCATGTTTATAATCGGCTTTTAATGTTTTGAGTAATCTTGGTAATTCATTCGTGCCGAAGTAACCATCTACTTCTGGAATTTCCTTTTCCAATTCAGGTCTGTAACGCTGACTGAGGCAGCCTGTAACATACACCTTATCAACCTGCCCGTTTTGCTTGGCATCAACGTATCGTAAAATGGTATCAATACTTTCCTGCCTTGCATTATCAATAAAGCCGCAGGTATTTATGATTACAATAGAGGCATCTTCTTTTTCCGATTCATGCTCTACCTGGTACTTATTAGCTTTCAACTGCGTCATTAGCACCTCCGAATCGACCAGGTTTTTGGAACATCCTAGGGTAACTACGTTAACCTTATTCTTTTTTAGGGTTTTTGTTTTCAAAAGTAGTATGGAAAATTGCGGTGCAAAGGTAGGCTAAAAGCAGCTATGAACAATGAGCTATTGGACGATACCGATAAAGAGACCCTGTAAAATAGCAAAGCCCGCCGAGGCGGGCAAGTACAGTAAATGGTATCACTTTACTTAGCAGCTTTCGGAGCCTTAGCAGCTTTTTTGGAAGCCGCTTTTGGTGCCACAGCAGGCGCAGTCTTAGCCTTGTTAGCTCTTTTCATAAGCTTCGACTTAAGGTTGGATGCTTTGTTCTTGTGGAAAACGTTTTTCTTGGCCAGCTTATCAATGGAAGAAAGAAGCTTTGGAAGATCTTTCGAATCGCCCTTAGCATCATTTTCCTTCGCGGTTTTAAGCATGGTGCGAACGGTTTTGGCCTGGTAGCGATTGCGTTGTCTCTTGGCTTCGTTAGCCCTGGTTCTTTTGATAGCTGATTTATGGTTTGCCATTGTATGGAATTGTTTGGTTTAAAGAAAAATTATTTTACTCGTTCGCAATATGCGCCTGTGCGGGTGTCAACTCGTATTTTGTCGCCGGTATTTACAAATAAAGGTACGTTTACGGAGCTTCCGGTTTCAACGGTAGCCGTTTTAAGTGCATTGGTAGCTGTGTTGCCTTTTTCGCCCGGTTCGGTATAGGTTATTTCCAGTTCTACAAAGGTAGGAGCTTCTGCTAAAATCGGAACATCACTTTCAAAAGCCACTTTCACGATCATACCTTCTTTCAGATATTGGGCACCTCCGCCGAAAAGTCCTACCGGAACATGAATTTGTTCATATGTTTCATTGTCCATACATACTACAAAATCGCCTTCCTGGTATATATATTGCAGTTCTCTATATTCTACTCTTGCTACTTCTACCGATTCGCCTGAACGAAAACGATATTCTATTACTTTGCCATTTTTAAGGTTTCTCAGCTTAGCCTGGTAAAAAGCCCTGAGGTTACCCGGTGTACGGTGCTGGAACTCAACAATAGCGCATAATTCGCCATTAAAACGAATTACGGACCCCACTCCTATATCTTGCGTACTAGCCATTTTTTTATTTTTTTAGGGGTGCAAAGGTAGTATTTTTTTATATTCGTTTTGTAATTAATGGTAATAAACTGTAAAAAGAGGCATGAATCATAGCTTTTGGGAACAAGACACCTTCATTAACTCTATTGATGTGGCTATCGTTGGAGGAGGTATTGTGGGTCTGAGCGCCGCTATCCATTTGAAGATGGATAATCCCCGCTTGAAGGTGGTGGTTATAGAGCAAGGCGTTGTATTATCAGGAGCCAGCTTGCGTAATGCTGGGGTTGCTTGTTTTGGTTCCCCATCTGAACTGCTGGATGATTTGAAAGACCGTTCTGAAAATGAGGTGTTTCAACTGGTGGAGGAACGATCGAAAGGGCTCAACGAACTACGAAATTTATTGGGCGTTTCTGCTATTGAGTATACTGATACGGGTGGGAACGAAGTATTTGATAATGAGGGTCTATTTGAAAGTTGTTTACAGCAGTTAGAAGCTTTCAATAAGCACTTATCCTTTATTACAGGACGTAAAGAAACATACGTGGTAAACGATAAAAAGATTACTGACTTCGGATTGAAAGGATTTAACCACTTGATAGAAATAAATGGGGAGGCACAACTAAATACCGGCAAAATGATGCAGGCATTTATGCTAAAAGCTGCCAACCTGGGAGTGATTATGCTGAATGGGGTAAAGTATACCGACCATGCGGAAACAGATAAGCATGTTATAATAAATACCTCTTGGGAAACCTTGCATGTAAAAAAGCTTCTGTTTGCCACGAATGGATATACCTCATTTCTACTTGAAGGATTAGATGTGAAACCTGCACGGGCACAGGTGCTAATTACCTCTCCTATTAAAGGATTAAAATTAAAAGGAAATTTCCATTTTGATGAAGGATACTATTATTTCCGCAATGTAGGCGACCGGGTGCTGTTGGGCGGAGGGCGCAACCTCGATTTTGAAGGAGAAACCACCACCGAATTGGAAACAACCGAAACTATACAAAAGGCCCTCGAAAAAATGTTGGCAGAACGGATTTTACCTTCAGAATCCTATACCATCGAAAACAGGTGGAGCGGAGTAATGGGCGTGGGCAATACCAAATCGCCGATTGTAAAACAATTGTCAGACAATGTGTTTTGCGCCGTGCGCATGGGTGGCATGGGAGTTGCACTGGGTACAGGAACAGGGAAAGATGCGGCGGGGCTTGTAATAAGTAGTTTGTAAAAGCTGTTCAATAATTATACAAATACTGTAGCTTATTAATACCCTTATACTATTTATTCTTAGTAATATACTTTTAAAATAATTATATTTTGTATTAGCATGCGAAATAATTTATTATCTTTGCATGCGAAAACAAATAAATATTATATATTGATTTTCAAATATTTATAATAACACCTAAATTTTGCATGCATGGCATGGGGAAAGCCTGAATTTGATTCAAGTACATATAACTTAGCCGGAAAAGTTTTAGTCAACGGCCAAATAGATGAAATGGATGTTGATACGGCATTGGTAGTCATCAATAACTGGAGGTCTTCACATTATCATCCCTTAAACACATTTCAAAGACGGTTGCGCTTAAAAGCAAATTCGATTGATGGCAATAGCTTGGTAGCCCAAAGAATAAAACGGCTATCCTCTATTAAACATAAATTGGAGAGATTTAATACCATGCGATTAGTCCAAATTCAGGATATTGGTGGTTGTCGTGCGATTGTTTCCACAATTGAGCACCTTGAAAAACTTGTGGCTATTATGGCATCAAGAGACGAAGAACGTTCTAGTCGGGGATTAAAGCATAAATTAATTTTTGAAAAAGACTATATCAAAGAACCTAAAATGTCTGGGTATAGGGGTGTTCATTTGGTTTTTAAATATCATAGTGACAAGATAAAAAATTATGAAGATTTAAAAATAGAAATTCAATTCAGAACTTTTCTTCAACATGCATGGGCTACTGCTGTTGAAACAGCAGGTATTTTTACCGGTCAAGCGCTTAAATCAAGCATTGGCGAAAAAGATTGGCTTCGCTTCTTTTCTCTTGCATCTTCTGCAATGGCAATTTCTGAAGGTACTGCACTGGTGCCTGAAACCCCAACTTCTGCTGATGAATTACGTGCTGAACTAAGAAAATATTATAAAGAATTGGATGTTGAAGGGCATTTAAAAACATATAACCAAGCCATGAATATACTTGACTTGGCTGATAGTCCTAATGCGCATTACTATTTATTGAGATTGGATGCTGAGTACAAAACAATTAGTGTACAATCCTTTAAACAAGGTCAACTTGAAAAGGCGTCTGCAGTTTATTTAGAGACAGAGAAAGATATTGCTAATAAAAATATTGATGCAGTTTTAGTGTCCGCCGATTCAGTTGCGGCATTAAGAAAAGCTTATCCTAATTACTTCGTGGATACTGAAACATTTCTTGGTTTTCTAAATAGACTAATAGTAGATTAATCTTTGTTGCCCATTGCATCTTTGGGAAGGCATGTGGTAAAGATACATACTCTATTCTCCCTCGTAAATATGTACAAATAAAAAGCCCCAATCTTTCGATTGGGGTTTTTGTAAAATTCATGCAATATTTACGTATTTATTTTGTAATTCCACCGTAAAAATAA
>Ga0207002_1079_pt1 | contig 18194 bp, 17 predicted proteins | sample Alteio_BWMinCont_88_FD_153473 | JGI IMG/M metagenome (GOLD analysis project Ga0207002, IMG submission 153473) | Enriched cells from forest soil in Barre Woods Harvard Forest LTER site, Petersham, Massachusetts, United States -... | ecosystem: Environmental > Terrestrial > Soil > Temperate forest >...
TATTGGGTGCACATCGAGTTCGTGTACGGACGGCTTTCCATCCTGCCGAAGCGGGCCGTCGACATTCGCACGGCTTCCTTTGGATTGCTGGCAATCTTTCTTTCGATGTTGTTGCTATCCGTGCTGCGCACACGGCTCAAAGGACGTGGCGCGGAAGCGCTGGCCTGGTTCCAGAGACCGGTCAAGGCCGGCTAGCCTCAGCGCGACAACTGCCGGAGCGCATTTTGTACCAATTTCAATCCAATGATCCAGTTTTGGCGTGATCTGGCCTCGTCGTCACCGTATCCAAACAGATAAAACGTGAGATAGAAGCCATCGCGAATTTCTTCTTGTCCGGCGACTTCTTCTTGTTCATGGTAGCAACAGCGGCGAATAAGAAACTCGGCCGCAACCGGCATTTCAGGGGCGCGCTGCAAAAGGTTCGTGAGTCGCTTCGCGAGTTGCTCGTGCCGTGGGAACGAAAATCGGGAGCGTAGATCGGAAAAGAACAGATCGACATAGGATCCAAATTTGTGAGTCGCTTCGAAGATTTCTTCTTCAGGACTGATTTCTGTACTCGGCCAAGCGTCGCATTTTGCGGTCTCAAGAGGACTCTTGGGCGAGTTCGCCTTGGAAAGAAACTCGCCCAACTCTTGCACTCTCTGAGCTTCCTCAAGACTCAGTAGAAGCTCGGGATGGCGCTTCAGATCGTAGTAGCACGGGGCACCCCCTTCGGCAGCCCACGGCATCTCAAGCGTTTCGTCGTCGGCACCGAGTTCGACGGCCCAGTCGGCTTGCACGCTACTTGGCAGGTGCGGGTTGCGGTGCCGCCTGCGGGGTTGCACTTGGCGCAGAGAAATTCACCTTGGGAACCTGGCGCGATTCCTCGGTAGCGGTAAAGTACGCTTCGTTGGGTTTGAAGCCAGCCCAGCCTGCATAGATGTTATTAGGAAATTTCTGCACGTAGGTGTTGTAGTCCTGCAGCGTATCGTTGTATCGCTTGCGTTCGACGGCAATTCGATTTTCGGTTCCCGCCAACTCGTCTTGCAGACGCAGGAAGTTTTCATTCGATTTCAATTGCGGATAGTTCTCTACCACCAGCAGCAGGCGGCCGATCGCACCGTCCAACTGTTGATTGGCGGCGATCTTGTCCGAAGGAGTGCCGGCTGAGAGCAGCCTGGAGCGGGCTGCTGCAATATCACCGAACACTTTTTGCTCTTGCCCCGCGAAGCCCTTCACCGTCTCCACAAGGTTAGGAATCAGGTCAGCGCGGCGTTGCAACACAATATCAACCTGTGACCACGCGGCCTTTACGGCCTCATTCTTCGTGACTAGATCGTTGCGCACACCTACGTATTGTCCGAACGCGACCAGCGCGATCAGTACCAGGACAACAACCACAATCAAAGCTGTTTTCATCGTTCTTCTCCTGTAAGAAAGTTATCAAAACTTAAGCGCTGCGTGGTCCCGGAGAGTCTAGCATCTTGTCGACCGCGGCGGTGACTTGCTGCACCGCAGCCAGATACCGGGCAAAGACATCGGCCACGTCGAACTGCTTAGTGTCTGCTTTACCCTCACGAATGTCGAGCAACTGCAAGAAGGCGGAAGGATCGAAAACAACCCGCGCGGCCAGCGCATGGACTGCTTCCCGCTTGGCCTTGGGAGGCGTTTCCCCCAGTGCAATCAGCCCGTGTCGGAGTAGAGTTGTGAAGGTTGACAGGGAACCCAGCATCAACTCCCATAAGAGTTTCTTGTTGTCCGCAGACGCAAGCAGACGTCCACGCAGGAGGATCAGTTTCTCGCGCAGTTCATATTCCAACTGGGCGCGATGCTGGTGCATGGGAATGTCGAGCCCACTGAGGACGTCATCGCCGAATAGCACGCGATGCCGTTGCTGCATGTCGAGAAGTTCGATGGAGAAAACATCGGTAGAACGCTCTAGTTCCTCGCGAGTTAGTACCAGCGGGGCGTGCTGCTTCTGGCGGGTCCACCACTCGACGGCGGGCGCCATTGCGGTGAGCGTCGCGAAAGACGACTCGTGCAAAATACAAAGCAGGTTCACATTGGAGAACTCGGGATGAAATTCCCCGTCCGCGGCGGAGCCGTAAAGGATCACGCTCTGGAGATTCTCTTCGCAAGCCGCACGCAACCGGCTGATAAATTCGTTGATTTGTTTTTCCGCAACCATAACGCCTCACTCGACTTGACTTGCCTACCAACTTCCTCCAGCACCACCACCGCCGGTGCTGCCGCCGCCAAAGCCGCCGAACCCGCCACCGCCGCCACCGAAACCTCCGCCACCGCTGTATCCACCACCGCCGCGCCCCCCAAATAACATGCTGAAAAGGAGCAACCGCCCGAAAGACGTGGACACCAAAATCAGAAAAACAACAATAAGGATAATGATTCCAACGACAGAAAGTCCCTTGTTCGGTTCTTGCTCCGCCGCCGGTGCGCGGGGACGTGAGCCAGTCAACTGAATGCCGGCGTCCTGAGCGATGACATCCGCAACCCGCATGGTCATCAAAACTATGGCGCCGTTGAAGTCACTCTGCTTGAGCAGCGGAACAGCCTCGCGTCCGAAGCCGCCCACCTTGCCGTCCGGCAGGATCGGCTCCAGTCCATATCCGACCGTTGTCCAGTAATTGCGGTCCTGGACTGCTAGCAAGATCAAAACTCCGCGGTCCTTGCCCTTTGTCCCTATTCCCCATTTCTGATAAAGGGAGACCGAGTAGCTGACGATATCGGAGCCATCGAGTGATTTAATAGTGACGACGGCGATTTGAGCGTGCGCATTCTGGTCGATTTGCTGACAAATATTTTCGAGTTGTCCGATCGTGTTCTGATCGAGGACATGAGCAAAGTCGTTGACGTAGCCGGTCGGGTTCAGTTGCGATACGGGCTCGGCGTGGAGAAAGAATGCTAAAGAAAAGACTAGAGCTATCGCTAATCCGATTTTCGTGCCCGTTTTCATTCGAGAGAGTGATTGTATAGGAGAGAGGTCGACGTTGCGCTCGAAGAGACGGTCAGAGTGGCTGTTCACACGCGAGAAATCATCGAGAGCAGACTACTCAGAACCGGCGCAGGAATTCCACGACCTGTCGTTCTGCCCAGTGCCCATCGTCGCCATCAGGCTTTGCGAGGAATGAGCAGTGCCCGCCGTCCTCGGTCTCGACAAAGGTGATGTTGGGATTGGAAAAAATCTTCTGCCGTGTTTCTGGAAGAATGCGGATGAAAGGGTCGTTGGCGGCTTGCAGGATCAAGGCCGGCACCGCAATGCGGTCGACGACGTTGGCAGCGGCCGAACGCTGATAGTAGTCCGATGCGCTCTCAAACCCGCAATAGTAAGCGGTGATCTTGTCGTCAAAGTCGCGAAGAGTGTGCACACCGCGCAATCGCGAAGTGTCGAATAGTTGGGGGAACAAACGCGCTTTCGCCCTCAAGTGACGCCGAAGCTGCCACATGAAGTAATACTCGTACAGGCGATTGGCTGGCAGATGCAGGGCGTCGGCCGAAGCAGCGAGATTCACGGATGGGCATACCGCAACAACTGCACGGAACTGCGGCGGGCCTTCCTCTCCCCATTCTCCGGAGAGCTTAAGGACAAGATTGCCGCCCATGGAGAATCCTGCCAGCGCGACACGTGAAATGCGGTCGTGATCGATCAGATTTTTGGCGACGGCTGCGACATCCTGGGAGCGCCCCGAATGATAGAGCGTCGGTGACAACGCGTCCGTGCCGCCGCAGTTGCGCTGGTTCATCCGCACCACGTTCATGCCCGCCGCGAGGCCCCTCGCGGCGATGCCCAGCATGTATTGGGATTCGCTGGAGCCTTCGAGGCCGTGCACGATAATCACGGTCAACGTATTTTGGCGGTCCTTCTGCCAGTGGCAGTGGCACAGCACCGGCACGCCGGGTTCGACTTCGATCAAACGCGATTCGGCGGGAGCCAGCGCAATTCGCCGCGGCAGAAAAAAACTGGCGAAGGTTTGGACATGTCCGCCACGCAAACCGCGGCGCGGCACAAAGTCTCGTGCTACAGTTTGCGTTGTTCCCACGCTCTGATTTTAAATGGAGATGAGAGCTAAACGGTCAGGAGTTGTCCATGCCCATATTTGAGTACGTCTGCAAGCAATGCGATCATCAATTTGAAGCGTTGGTTTACGGCGCCAACAAAGCCGAATGCCCCAAATGCCAGAGCAAGAAGCTTACGCAACAGCTTTCGGTTTTTGCGATGTCGGGCAAGAGTTCCGCGAGCGCAACGCCTTCGGTGGGAGCCTGCGGGAGTTGTGGTGATCCCCGCGGTCCCGGCGCCTGCTCGATGCGCGACATGGATTGATTCCGCCACAACCCAACTTCGAACTGCAGTCCGGAATATGCCCAAGGTGACTTTCGGCACCCACTTCCGGTGACTCCGGTAAGTTTCAATCGCTATGGACATGCCATATCTTCTTAGGAGCCGGATTCAAAGGCGCCTTATGGATCGTCGTCGCAATCGACGTGTCGCCGCATTCCTGACGGTGCGTATCTGGGGTATCGACGCCAAGTCCTTGCCCTTCACGCAGCATGCCCAAGTCAGAAACATCAGCGATCATGGAGCCGTGTTGCAGGGGATGATTCGCCCGGTGAAGGCCGGCGAGATTCTCCGTGTACAGCACGATAACGACCAGGCTGATTTCCAAGTCGTCTGGGTCGGCAAACCGGGCACGCAGCGACAAGGGAGAATCGGCATCCAGAGCCTGCCTTCCGAGCCAACCATCTGGGATGTGAATCTGCTTCACTGCGGTCAGCTGGTGGGAAAAGGGTAGGGTCCGTCCTCGATTCCCGGCTGATCTTCGGCCACTTCAAGAATAGAAATCTCTCGACAAATTGCACTTGTGATTTGCGCGACTGCTGGTGATTCCACTATCCTGCCCCTTCCACATCGGAATCCCGGGGGAAACATTCCGTGCGAGCGATTCTTGCAATTTTGATGGTGTGTGCGGTACTTGTGTCTTTTTCTGCAGCGGAGTCTCAACAAGTGAGCCTTATGCCCATACCGGCCAGCATGCAAGTGAAGACTGGCCAGCTTGTCGTCGATCCGTCGTTCTCGGTAGGAATCAACGGCCACGCGGATGTGCGATTGCAGCGGGCGGTTGAACTCTTTCTGGACAGCCTCCGACGCCAGACGGGCATGACTCCGTTGGACCTGAAGTTGACGGATGCGGCACAAGCCAAGCTGGTTGTTCACGCCGAGCATGCGAGCAAAGCTGTGCAGGAGCTCGGAGAAGACGAATCCTACTCGCTTGAGGTCAGCCCGGCCGGTGCGAAGCTCGATGCAGCGACGCCGCTTGGAATCATGCGGGGGCTGCAAACATTTCTACAGTTAGTCCACACTACTTCTGAAGGCTTCGCAGCTCCGGCGATTGCGATTCAGGACAAGCCACGTTTCCCGTGGCGTGGATTGATGATTGACGTCGGCCGTCACTTCATGCCGCTCGATGTCCTGAAGCGGAATCTCGATGGCATGGCTGCGGTGAAGCTGAACGTATTTCACTGGCACCTCTCGGAAAATCAGGGCTTCCGCGTCGAGAGCAAGAAATTTCCCAAGCTGCAGCAGATGGGCTCTGACGGCCTTTACTACACGCAGGATGAAGTGCGAGAACTGATCGCCTATGCGCGGGACCGCGGCATTCGGGTTGTCCCCGAGTTCGACATGCCCGGACACACCACCGCGTGGTTTGTTGGCTATCCCGAACTGGCCAGTGGCCCCGGACCTTATCAGATCGAACGCAAGTGGGGCATTTTCGATCCGGCGATGGATCCCACGCAGGAGCGGACCTACAAGTTTCTCGACGCTTTCGTCGGAGAGATGGCGCAACTTTTCCCTGACCAGTACTTCCACATCGGGGGCGACGAGGTCAATGGCAAGCAGTGGGACGCGAATCCAAACATTCAAGCGTTCATGCGTTCTCACGGGCTTAAAAGCAACCAGGACCTTCAGGCGTACTTCAACACTCGCGTGCAGACGATCGTGAGCAAACACGGAAAAACCATGGTTGGATGGGATGAGATCCTGCGACCGGATTTGCCCAAAGACATCGTCGTGCAATCGTGGCGCGGGCAGGATTCGCTGGCGGCTGCTACCAAACAAGGATATCGCGGGCTTCTCTCATTCGGATACTATCTCGATCTGAACTGGCGGGCTTCGCAACACTACGCGGTTGATCCCATCAGCGGCGAGGCGGCAAACTTGAGTCCGGAGGAAAATCAGCGCATCCTGGGCGGCGAAGCCTGCATGTGGTCGGAGTATGTGTCGCCCGAAAACATTGATTCGCGCATCTGGCCTCGAACCGCGGCCATAGCGGAGCGGTTGTGGTCTCCGCAGCAAACCACTGACGTAAACTCCATGTATCAGCGTTTGGCGCAGATCAGCCGATGGCTGGATTGGCTTGGGCCCACGCACAACTCCAGCTACGCGCCCATGCTGCGTCGCATCGCGGGTTCAAATGATATTTCCGATCTTCGCACATTTGTAGATGTTGTAGAACCGGTGAAGGACTACAACCGCGAAGAACTCGCCGTCGTCGAGGCTACAAGTCTATCGCCACTGAATCGCGTCATCGACGCCGCTCGCCCGGAGAGCGCAACCGCGAGACATTTTGCGGATCTCGTGAACGCACTTATAGCGGGCCGGGCCGATACTGACACCAAGCAAGAAGCCAGAGCATTATTGACCCTCTGGCGCGATAACCAGACCAGGCTGAAGCCGCTTGAGACGGAATCGTTTCTGTTAAAGGAGATTGTTCCACTTTCACAAGACCTGTCACAGGTCGCCGCAACCGGTCTCCAGGCGCTGGACTACATGAATCGCGGAGGGCGCGCGCCGGAAGCATGGGCAACGCAACAGTTCGCCTTGTTGGAAGAAGCGCAGAAGCCAAAGGCACAATTGCTGCTCACAGTAGCGCCATCGGTGCAGAAACTGGTCGAAGCCAGCAGTGGAAAGAAAGCACCGCCGCCAAAATAGAATCAATCCAGCACGGTGCTCAACTTCGATTTGTTAAATCTCCGACCGCGCGATATGCCTGGTCGATTGCGACGTCAGTGTATGCGCTCGCGCCCGCATCGGAGTTGGCGATGGCGATCCGGCCAAAGGGTTTTCGTCCGACCACCCAGGGTTTCTCGCCTTCGGGCCAGTCAGGATCGAACAGGGAGTTGGGGCCGAAAGCATACCCATGCGCCCAGCGGTTCACGGTGATGCCCGCAACATCACGCGCTGGATCGAAGCCCGCGGAACCCAGCATTCTGGCTAGTTGGTCCCTGATATTTCTCTCAAACGCGGAAAACTGGGTTCGCATGAGCTCCGCCCGGCCCGCGCGAAATTGATCGCGCGCCGGCAGCCCCGGTTTGCAGGGCGTGCGCAGCATGAACAGAACCATTGGCTCATCGGGTTTGCTGGGAAATTGATATTGGCCAATGCTGACAGGAAAATCGAGAGCCGTATAAGTATGGTATCCGCCGGGCGCAACGATCTGATGGATGCCCAGGCTCTGGAACGCGACCCAGTTTTGGAGAGCCACGTGGGTGTACACCAGCGGAACTTTCACCAGGGAATGCAACGCCTCCTGCTGTTTTTGCGGAAGCTCCGGACAGAGGTACGGAATCATCATGTTGTAGCAAGCCAGAACGCACGCGCTGGCTGCCACCGTTTGCAGCTTTCCACCGCGCATGTACGCGATCCCTACGTCTTTCGCAGAAGCCGCAGATCCATTGTGCCGGACCTGCACCACTGTGGAGTTCAAGCGGATCCTGACCGGACCCTTGGCATCGTCCAAGCGGGCGTAGTCGGCGCGAGTGGAGACCACATCGTCCATGGTCTGGCCGGGAACTGCCCCTGGGATCAAAGAACGAACCAGCAGCCGAGCGATCGACGCGTTGCCGTCCGGGAAATGGAAAATGTACGGCTCCTCTTTTTCTGACTCGCCGAGCTGCAAGCCGTCAAAGCCGGGATAGGTGAAGGATTGGTAATCGTCACCATTTTCGAAACAAGCGAGAGCAGAGACCGCATCAATGCCGACGCCGAACAAGTCATGCGGATAAGCTTGAAAAAAAGGCAGCGCCTCGGGATTGAGCTTGCAAACCTTGGTGAGATAGTCCGCGTAACTTATCTTGGAGAGTCGCGCAAGCTTCTCCTCTCTCGACAAGCCAGGCAAATAGTCGATTTTTTCCGTGTAGATGCGGACGATGTCGCGGCAAACCGCTTCCGACAACGGCGCTTTGCCGAGGAACTCAGGCCAAGGCGTCGATCCCATGCCTAAGACCATATGATCTTCGCCAAACGTTTCCCGGTTGAAGAAACATGCGGTCTTTAGCTTCGAGTACAGCTTTTGATCGTAGGCCTTGTAAAAGCGCTGCGTGTCGATGCCCAGATCTGCGATTAGCGCCTTCGCCACTTTGCTGTAGCGAGCTGGGCTCTCAATCGATTGCGTGCCGCCATAGCTCAGGAGCAGCCGGCCTGCGGCGTGAAACTCATTGCGCTTGGCGTGTCCACCGAAATCGTCGTGGTTGTCGAGGATAAGAATTCGCGCATTCGCTCCTACATGTTCACGATAGAAATAAGCGGACGCCAGCCCGCTGATGCCGCCTCCCACAACCACAAGGTCGTATGTTTCGCCGGTGCTTTCCGGTTTGCCCGCCGAGTCCCAGAACTCTCCATCGCGCAGGCTGTGCGCGGAAGTGTATGTGCCCTCATGATTCCCACGCATCCCCATCAGGGCTGGAGGATAGTAGTTCGGGCCTTTCTCGGGAGCGTACGCAGAATCCGGAAATGCCAGACCGTGCAGCCACGGAGCGCTGGAAGCCAGAACTGACCCACCCACGGAAACGGCAACTCCGTCCAGGAAGTCACGCCGCGTAATCTTGCGGTTCATCCCCAGTTCGCGGTCGCGCGAATCATCGCTCATGCGCTCTCCAAACCCCGCGTGAAATAGAGTTAGGCAAGACACAGAAGCTTACTATAATCGTGCAATGTTGTAGAAGCGGGAGTGCGAAGGATAACGGCTGCGGTTCACTTCCACCAAATAGAAGTGCCGATCAAGGCCAGGACTTCCAGAACCGCGAGCGAAACCCACAAGCGCTGGCGGAAAATGGAACGCCGCAAATCCCTTTTCAAATCGGCTTCGAGAACGTGCACGAATTCAACTTCAGCGGGATCCGGCTTGGGTGGCGGTGCGGCGACTCGAGGAGCCGGCACAAAAGCCGCCTTCGGCTTATCGGGATAGAACACCTTGGGCGTGCTGATCACGGAAGACCAGCGCGGCAACTGCATAGAGCCCGCAGTCAAGCTGGGATCGTCCATCGGGGCTGAGGTCAACTGCAAAGCCGGTAGGCGCTCAGGGGCAGCCGCATCGGCGAGACTGCGCAGCAGCGAAGTCCACCACATATGGCTCATCTGATCGCCGATCAGTTCGCCCACGTCGACCGGTCGCGATTCCAGTTGCAAAGGCGGCAAGATTTCCGGCGAAATTACGTCACCAAGGTTCGTGAATACGGTGCGATACCAGGGCAAGCTCAAGATGTCACCGGCAAGCATGCCCACGTCCACCGGCCGCGAAGTAAGTCGCAGCGGAGGCAGCTTTTCCGGCGCGAAAGTGTCTCGCAGATGATCCAGCAAACGCTTCCGCAGGGGCCGGTTCCAACTGTCGGCTAGCAACAGCTCCAGTTCGTGCCCACCTGGTGAACTGGCCGATTGGGGTTTCTTTTCCTCGGAAGGCTCGGGGCTGGTGGGCTCGGAAAACATTCTCGATTCGCGGTCCTTAGGTGCTTAGAGCTTGAACTGACAGCTCTGGTTGCAAATACAATCTAACTCCTTTAACAACTTGTAGTGATTCTGCTGCAGAAAGTTCAGCCTGGCGTCACGGCTTAGTGATCAGCACTCCTGTCACCCTGTCATTTATGGACTCGGCGAGCTTTCTCGCTTGATCCAGCGTCGTGCCGTTCAGCAATTCGAAATCAACGGTCGCGTCCGCCAGCAGCGGCGCCGTTTTGTGGAACATTTCCATGCGGACGACGAACTTGCCATCCGCTCCCTGGATCGCCTTAAAACGACAGCTGTCACGCTCTACGCTTGCCATAGTATTTACAGGGTAAAACGCGATGGTATCACATCGCTCTGCTCCTTGACTGTCCGACAAAATGAACCCCAGCCGCGGCGAATAGTGTCTAATGCGTAGAGTGGATTCCGACCGCAAACCAGCCAAGCGTCCCGCCCGAGAAAGGCTTCGCGCAGTCCTCCCTCAAGTCTGGGAACTCATTCGACCGCGTCGCGGTATGCTCGCTGTAGGTTTTGTGTTAATGGTGATCAACCGTGTTTCCGGGTTGGTGCTTCCCTATTCCACCAGGTACCTGATTGACAGCGTCATCATCAAGCACAACGCTCAGTTGCTGAAGCCGCTGGTGCTGGGCGTGTTGGCTGCCACCGTAGTCCAGGGAGTCACATCGTTCTCGCTGACGCAATTGCTCTCGAAAGCCGCGCAACGGCTGATCACGGAACTTCGTCAAAAGGTGCAAGCGCACATTGGCTGGCTTCCAGTCTCTTTCCACGATTCCACAAAAAGCGGTGCCTTGGTCTCGCGCATCATGACGGATGTCGAGGGCGTCCGCAATTTGATCGGCACTGGCTTGGTTGATCTGGTCGGAGGCGTGATGACTGCGGGAATCGCTCTGGTGGTGCTGTTTCGCATCAGCGCCCTCATGACCGTCATCGCCTTTGGATTCCTGCTGTGCTTTGGACTGGCGCTTTACAAAGCTTTCGGAACCATCCGCCCCATTTTTCGCGAGCGCGGCAAGATCAATGCCGAAGTCACGGGCCGACTCGCAGAGTCGCTCGGAGGAGTTCGCGTGGTGAAGGGGTACCACGCCGAGAAGCGCGAAGAGAATGTCTTCTCCCACGGCGTGCACCGGCTACTGGATAATGTGCTGCGAACTCTCACCGCCACTTCGGTCATGAGCCTCTCCGCCAGCGTGCTGATGGGTGTGGTCGGCGCCGTGATCATGTATGTCGGCGCGCGCCAGATTGCAGCGGGCATGTTGACCATCGGCGGATTCTTCACCTACACGCTTTTCCTCGGCTTCCTCGTCGCCCCGATTATGCAGATTGTTGGGATCGGTACCCAGTTGACTGAAGCGCTCGCTGGCCTCGAACGCACGCATGAGATCATGAGTGAGCGGCGCGAAGATCACGACCCCAAGCGTACGGTGGTTTTGGATGAAATTCGCGGCGACGTTGATTTTGACCACGCCAGCTTCAGCTACGATGGCAGCCGGACGGTTCTCAAGGACGTCTCGTTCCACGCGGCACCTGGAACGGTCACCGCGCTGGTTGGGTCATCCGGCTCTGGCAAATCGACTACGATCGGATTGATTACGGCTTTTCATATACCAACGCAGGGCAGGGTCCTGGTTGATGGCGTCGACCTGAGCACGGTGCGGCTTGATTCTTATCGCACCCGCTTGGGTGTTGTCCTGCAGGAATCGTTTCTGTTCGACGGCACCGTCCGGGAGAATGTTGCGTTCTCACGTCCCGATGCCAGTGAAGAAGACATCCTGCGGGCGTGTCGCATCGCGCGCGTGGACGAGTTCGCCGAAAGCTTTGCCGACAAATACGACACGATAGTCGGCGAACGCGGAGTAAAGCTTTCCGGAGGGCAGCGCCAACGGATTTCGATCGCCCGGGCGATCCTGGCGGAGCCGCGCATTCTGATTCTCGACGAAGCTACATCCAGTCTCGATTCCGAATCGGAGCAACTCATCCAGCAAGGCCTCTCCTACCTGATGCAGGGGCGAACTACATTCGTCATCGCGCACCGTCTTTCCACCATTCGCCGCGCCGATCAGATACTGGTTATGGAACAGGGGCAAATTGTAGAACACGGCACCCACGAAGAACTCTACGCCCTGCGAGGCCGGTATTTCGATCTCTATACCAAACAGCATGGAGTGGAGACCAATTTATTTCTGGCTCCGGGCGAGGGTGATGTCGTGCCGGTTTCGGCGGGAGACGGACAATCCAAGCCCGGCGGCAACGGCGACCCTCGCCTCGCCGACACTTTGCGGCTGGTAAGGGGAGAAGGCCGTTAGCTCATGCCCACCGGCGAAGGCGAATCCAGTTTGAAAAACTCCATCGCAATCCGCACGGGGAATTTGTGCCGCCATTACCCGATGGGCGACGCCTTGATTCGCGCCGTCGATGGCATCTCGGTTCAGGTTTCTTCCGGGGAGTTCGTTGCGCTGTTAGGCACTTCGGGTTCTGGCAAATCGTCGTTGCTCAACCTCATCGCCGGATTGGATCGTCCAACCTCTGGAACCGTGGTAGTTCAAGAAAACGATCTGGCAAAGCTTTCGCGCCAGGAACTAGCCAAGTATCGCCTGCACACCGTGGGCATGGTGTTTCAATCCTTCAATTTGATTCCCAGCATGACCCTGCTGGAAAACGTGGAGTTGCCTCTGCGCTTCGCAGAAGTGGATCGGGGCAAACGAGAGGGATTGGCCAAGCAAGCCTTGGACCGGGTCGGCCTGAGCGCGAGGTTGCGTCATCGCCCCACCGAACTTTCCGGCGGTGAGCAACAGCGAGCGTCATTAGCACGTGCCTTGATCAATCAGCCTAAGTTCTTGCTGGCCGACGAACCTACCGGCAATCTCGACAGCCAGACCGGCACGGAAATCATGAATTTCATTCGGGAGTTCAACGAAACGCTCGGCATGACCATCATCATGGTTACGCATGAACGCACGCTCGCGGAGCGCTATGCCCGCCGCATGATCTTTCTCGCGGATGGCAGACTGGTTGGCGATCAATCGAATGCTGTTTCAGCGGGCGCGGCGCAAGAGCGCGGAGGACGGTTGTGAAGACTTACGATATGGCCGAACTGGCGGTGCGCAATCTGCGCGAATCGATTCTGCGCAATTCGCTCACCACCGTCGGCATTTCCGTTGGCGTCGCTTCGCTGGTCGCCATGCTTTCGTTGGGCATCGGGCTGCAGCAACTCGCCGGCCGGCGTCTGCAGAAATCCGGGTTGTTCGATACCGTGGTCGTCACCTCGCGGCGTGACTTGCGCGGTTTCAACCACGAGCAGGAAGAGAACGGCCCGTCTCCCGCCGAGAGTCCGGTACTTAACGAGCCCGCCCGGCTGAAAATTGCGCAACTGCCCAATGTGCTGGAGGCCTATCCCGACATCCGCTTCGTCAGCGAGATTCGTTATGAAGGCAAACCATATCTAACCATGATGGCAGGCCTTCCGTTTTCAGCCAGGAACAACGACGCCTTCGATGGCATGCAGGGGAGTTTTTTCTCCTCGGAAACCGCGACCGAAGTGATTCTGCAAAAATCATTCGCCGCGCAATTGCTGGGCAAGACTCCGAAAGCGGGCGCCGAAGAAGCGAGCGTGGCCGAACTGGCAAAGCCGCTGCTCGGCAAGCAACTGACCATGCGCTACGCCGAACGAACCGCAACCCCCGCGACGGGCAAGAAAGACGCTCCATCAGTCGATCCGGCGGAGATCGACAATCCCGGCGGCCCCGCTTATTCAGTAGTTTCGCGCGAAGCGACCCTGAAGATAGTAGGCGTTTGCGATCTTGATCCCGACAGTATGCGTGGTCAGGCCAGGGCACGCATTTTTCTGCCGTTGAAGCTCGCGCAAAACCTGCATGTGATGCAGCCTTCCGACCTCCGTGACACTACGAACGCGGGGGGCAGCACCCCGGCGTACACAACTGTCGAGGTGCACGTAAAAAGTCCCACCCAGGTTCAAGCAGTCGAAGACGCCATTAAGAAGATGGGTTTCAATACTTTTTCGATCGTGGACGCGACCCGCAGCCTGCGACAATTTTTCGCCGTACTCGACCTGTTCCTCGGAATCTTCGGCAGCCTGGCATTGGCGGTGGCCTCGATTGGAATCATCAACACACTGGTGATGGCAATCCTCGAGCGCCGGCGCGAAATCGGAATCATGAAAGCCATCGGCGCCAGCGACGGAGATGTAAAAGGATTGTTCTTTGCCGAGGCCGGCGTGATGGGCGTGTTCGGCGGGTTCGTCGGAGTCGCGCTAGGCTGGACCATCGGGCGAGTTATTAACTTGGGCACGAACGTGTATCTTAAGCGCCAGCACTTTCCGCCGGAACAAATCTGGTTCGTCCCGTGGTGGTTGGTACTTGGCGCCATTGGATTTGCGATTGTGGTCAGCTTGCTCTCCGGTTTATACCCCGCAAGCCGCGCTGCGCGCCTCGATCCGGTGCAGGCCCTGCGCTACGAGTGAGACGCTGCAAGCAACGTCTCTACAGCGGTCAATCGCCGCAACCGGTAAACTCTATTTCATGTTTCGCCGATGGCACTTTTTTCCGTTCCTGCTGTTGCTCGTCATCTCGGTCTCGGCGCAGAGCCGCATCGATTGCGACGCCCTGAAGAGTCATATCCTCGGAGAGACCGTCCACTATTGCGTGCTGCTTCCGCCTGGCTACGATTCTGCGCCTGCGAAGCGGTACCCAGTGCTCTATTTCCTGCACGGACTCGGCGAGAACGAGCAGACCCTGTTCAAAACTGCTGGATGGAACCTGATCGAAGACCTGCGCCAGCAGCATAAGATCGGTGATTTCCTGATCGTTACGCCCGAGGCCAAGGCTACCTTCTACATAAATTCCGCCGACGGCAAAGTCCGCTACAGCGATTTCTTCCTGCAGGAATTCATACCCTACATCGAAGGCAAATACCGGGTTCGGCGGGAGCGCAAGACCAGAGCGATTACCGGTATTTCCATGGGGGGCTACGGAGCGCTTCGCTTCGCGTTTGCCGATCCCGGTATGTTTTCGTCAGTGAGCGCGCAAAGTGCAGCCCTCATGACCGAGTCGCCGCAAGAACTCAACGCCGCGCTGCGCGCCGGTACTCCGCTGGGCCGACTCCTGGGATCAGTCTTCGGAAATCCCATCAACATTCCGCACTGGAAAGAAAACGACCCCTTTTCACTGGCCAAGAAAAATAAGATTGCAATCGGCCGACTAGCCATCTACTTCAATTGCGGACGGGACGACGAATATGATTTTGAAACCGGCGCCGCAGCTCTAGACCGCCAACTTCAGGAAGAGCAGGTCAAGCACGAATACCATCTCTATCCCGGCAATCACAGCGCATCATATTTCGGCGCGCACCTCGGAGAGGTCATGGAATTTCATTCCAAATTATTCGAGGCCGCGAAGTAAATGCGAGGCGCTTCCAGCTGCTTGCTCCTCGCTAAAAGCTACTTGTTTTCTTTCGCGTCCTTTTCCTCAACCTCCACCGCGCCCGGCATCAACTTCTTAAGAGGCGCTTTGCGCTGCTCGTCGAGTTCCGGGTGCGGCAGCGGCTTGCGCGGCAGCATTTGGTCACGCATGGCCGTGTCATAAACGAAGATCGCTTCGACCGTGGCCGCTTGTGCGAGGTCGCCCGGCTGCAGCCGTTCGTAAGTATCCATATTCGAGTGGTGAGTCCGAGAAGAGTAGTCGAGCTTGTCCTGGACAAACTGGAAGCCCGGGATGCCCACGGCATCGAACGACTCGTGATCGGTGCCCTCGGTGCCGCGCATCGTAATCGCGGTTACTCCAAGATCCCTCAATGGTTCGATCCATTGCGTGAAGATCGGAGCGACCGCGGCATTCTGCTCCAGATAAACCCCGAGGATTTTGCCGGTACCATTATCCAGATTGAAGTAGCCCGATATTTTCTGCTGATCGGGTTTCAGTTGAATCGGTCCAGCCGGCTTGCGCATCCACTCCGGCAATTTGAGTTGGTCGGGCGCGGTGGAGAGCGGCACCACCCCAAAATGCTGCCTGACGTAGTTCAGCGAGCCGAATTCCCCTTCCTCTTCGCCAGTCCATAATCCAACGCGAATAGTTCGCCGCGGCTTTATCTGGAGCGCATTAAAGATGCGCATGACTTCCATCGCAACCACAGTGCCTGCACCGTTGTCGGTCGCACCGGTCGCGGCCGCCCACGAATCCAGATGCCCCCCGAGCATGACAATTTCATCCTTCAGCTTAGGATCGGTCCCCGGGATCTCGGCAATCGTGTCGAAGCCGTGCTCGTGGTCGCCGGTAAACTTTACATCGACATTCAGTTCAATCGTGACCGGGACGTTGGCTTTGAGCAGCCGGTAAACGCGTCCATAATTCTCGATCGCCATAATCACTACGGGCAAGGGCTGTGCGTGCTCCCGCTGGTAGATGAACCATCCAAGTCCTCGGCTGCTGTCATCAAAGATGGTTCCTCCGGAGCCGCCACCATCGCGGCTATCGCGACTGGGGAGGACCACTGCCAGCGCATGCTCCGAGGTGAGCAACTGCACGGTCTTCTCGCGCAGCCCACCTCTTTTCGCGATCTCCTGCAAGTAGTCCGGACGCTCGGAGGTAAGAGGATACTCGACAACCTTGGCCAGATCTTTGTCATCCATCCGCTGAAAAAGCGGCTTTTCGATCGGCTTGACTTCCCGCATGTCGCCAAGCAGAACCACTTTGCCGGCCAGCTTTCCTTTGTAGTTAGCCAGATCCTTTTCTTCCTTCACGTCCATCCAGATCGCCTGCCCATTCACCGCCCCGTTGCTCGAAGGCGACCAGGGCGCGGCCTGCGTGATGAACACCGCAGTATCGGGCGAAGCCATGCGGGTCCAGGCATTCAGTTGCTGCCAACCCATGCCGAACTCACCCCAGTCTTCGAGATGCGCATTGCTGCAACCCATCGCGGCCAACTGGTCGCGAGTCCAATCGTTGGCGCGCTTCACATTGGGAGAGCCCGTCAAGCGCGGCCCAATGCCATCCATCAGCGCGGAGGCGAACTCCATCACGTGCGAGTGCGACAGACCTTCGTCCCGGATACGCTGGTACATCGTGTAATCAAGACTTTCCTTTGCCGGCTGCGGTAATTCGTAAGACGGCTTACCGGCATCAGAAGCGTTGGCTTTGTTTTTATCGGCTGCGTAGAGTGGAAGAGACAGCAGGGCCAGCAACACGGCGAGACAGAGCGCTTTGGAAGATTGCATCTCTTGAATATTCCCTCGTTTGAGAAGTCACTGCAGAGTACCAGATGTCGATTCGCCTCACCAAATGAACGGTGAAGATTGAAATCGTAACAGTGCTTACCAACCCAACTTTTTTAAGTCTATTCTGGAAGGAGTGTCTGGAGATGTCTATGTTCAAGCATCGCGTTGTGCCCTTTGCGTTGCTTCTTCTCTTCCTGACTTCGGTTCCCATTCAATGTCGGAGCGCGCCATTCTTTGTTCCGGGTGAACAACGAAAAACCAGCACACCTTACACCGGCGATCTGTCGGTTTTCGATTCGCCCGGACGCGACGAAAAGCTTCAGATTAACCGGGTTATGGATATCCTCGAGATCACGCCCGGCAAAACTGTCGCCGACATCGGCGCCGGCTCGGGCTGGTTCACAGTGCGGGCCGCGCGACGCGTGACCGAAACCGGAAGCGTGTACGCGGTCGACATCAATTCCGAAGCCACTCGTTACATCGAAAAGAGAGCGCAGAAAGAAGGCCTGCACAACGTAAAGACGATCTTGAGCAAAAGTGATGACCCGCAACTGCCGAGGGACAAAGTCGACTCTGTCCTGCTGCTTAAGACCTATCACGAGGTGGATAAGCCGGTTGCTCTATTGCAAAATCTCCGCGCCTCGCTTCGACCCGGAGCCAAGGTCGGAATCATTGACCGCAACGGCAACGGAGAAAACCACGGAGTGGCTCGCGACATCGTGATTAAAGAAGCAGCCGAAGCGGGGTATGTCGTGATAGCTCAATACGACTTTGTGAAGGGCGACGGAATGGACTACTTTCTGGTCCTCACGGCGAAACCGTAATCGTTAAGGAGATGTCTGCTCGGGATGGACCTTGGTTCCGGCTCTGTCAAACTCGAATCGTAGAATCCATTCGCTCGCAACACCCTGGCCATCGACCTGTGGCGGCGTGAATGTCCATCGCCGCGCGGCCTGCAGAGTCCGGTCCGCAAAATAGTTGCTTGGTCCTCGGGAATCGAACTTTGCTGCCAGCACGTTACCGGATGAATCCACCGTAACTTTAACCCGAACCTTCAACTTGCCATGAACGGTTCTCAAGGCACTCCGCGAGACATCGGGCAAAACTTGCTGAGCAACTTCACCGCGAACGCGGTTGCCTGTGGCATTTCTAACTCCCGCATTCTTCGTCGCACCA
>Ga0207002_1080_pt1 | contig 17981 bp, 9 predicted proteins | sample Alteio_BWMinCont_88_FD_153473 | JGI IMG/M metagenome (GOLD analysis project Ga0207002, IMG submission 153473) | Enriched cells from forest soil in Barre Woods Harvard Forest LTER site, Petersham, Massachusetts, United States -... | ecosystem: Environmental > Terrestrial > Soil > Temperate forest >...
AAAGTACCGGTTAACATCACAAAAAATACCAGCTTTTTATTTTTAGCAAGTTTCTTTACAGTAGCAAAACGGTCAACATAAACTTTTTCAACTTCAATTTCTTCAACAAAAAGCCCTTTGTTTTTTTGCAGCAGGCGCTCAAGTGTAGCAACAACTTTGTTTAGTACCAGGATGATAATAAAAGCGAGGACGATAACCCCTATTAATGAATAAATAAGCAGGTCGCTTGGGCCGGTTTCTGCGGCTGTTGCAACCGGAGCTTTAGGCGCGGCCTGCTCGGTTTTCCATTCGGTACGTACGTAGGATAAAATATTGGCAACATCACCGTCGGACAATTCGCCAAACACGGTCATAGCCGACTGGTTATACTCATTATAAATTTTGAGGGCCTTCGGATCCTTGGCGGCTATTAAAGCCTGGTTGTTCTCGATCCACCTGGTTAACCATTTATCATCGGTTTCAGAGGTAACAGTAGTACCTAACGGAGGGCCGATAAGCCTGATATCAATTTTATGGCAGGTGGTACATTTGGCTTTAAATAGGGCCTCGCCCTTGGCGGCATCCCCCTGCGCATAAGCAGAGAATCCCAAAAAAGCAAAACCGGCAATCAGTAAAACCGACCTTGAGCATTGTTTAAAAATCAATGAGAAACTCCTCATAAAGTGTATTTATACTTAATAATTTCTTTTATTAATGATTGTGATTCACGCAGAGATGTAAGTTATATCCGAATTTTTCAGCCACAAAAGTAAAATTTATTACAGTATACCTGACAAATAAATGACCGTAATGATTAATTTATAATTGTTCTAAATAATATTAAAAGGTTGGCTGATTATGTTTTTAGTAAGGCTAATTTATAGAATATTTACATTAAACTGTAAAATAATTATTGTGTAAATGTTAAACAAAAAATGATGTTAAGCACATAATGATTTATTGGCATAGAACTTGGGATATTAATGACCTTTTTTTAAAAACTTTGTAAGTTATCCCCTGACAGCATTATTATCCCCAACGTAACATTTTGATAACCAAAGCCTGCCTTTAGGTCACCTTTTCATGTAATCAGGTATAAATATAAAAACCAACAAAAAACATCATGAAAACAAAATTTTTAATTCCGCTAATAGCGGGGATGGGATTGCTTTGTGCATGCAAGGGGAAAGGTAGCTATGAGATCGCAAACAATAGCAGCAGCGCTGATTCTGTTAAAATGGATTCGACTACGGCATCGCAATCCAAACTGGTAAAAACTGCAGGTATCCGTTTCAAAGTAAAAAATGTACAACAAACCGAGGAGCGCATAGCGGAGCTCACCACAGGCATTAACGGCATGGTAATGCATCATCAAATGGGCTCGACAGCCGACCGTAGCCTTGATGTGCGCATCAGCGATGATTCTGTTATGAGGGTAACCTCATTTAATACCAATGCCGACATGACCGTAAAAATACCTTCATCCAAATTAGATGAGTTTATGAACCAGGTTGCACACATGGGCATTTATGTTAACGACCGCAGCATGGATATTACCGATAAATCACTCGACTATCTGTCCGCGCAGCTAAAACTTAAAAGCCGCACTGAATTAGTTAACCAGCAAAAAAAAGGAAAGATCATTATAAAAAAACCCGAGGATGTATTGAATCTAAAAGACGATATGATAGACCAGCAGATCGGCGCCCGCCAGATTGACGATGCGGTTAAAAACAGCATAGTTACTTTGAGTTTTTACGAAAGCAATACCATTAATAAAGAGATTATAGCAAATGATGACCCATCGGCTTATAACCTTCAATTTTTTAAGCGCCTGGGTATGGCTATTGAAAACGGTTGGGCCGTATTTGTAGATGTTATTATCGGCATAGCCGACCTGTGGGTATTTATAGTGGCAGGGATTGGTGTTTGGATTATTATCCGGCATTATAAAGGCAGGGTTTTGGTTAAAGGGTGAGTGTTGTTTCATTCGGTTGGATTAATTTAAATTAAGTTGATCAAATTATTGTGCACCGGCTTAATGACCCAATGACTTAACGACCCAATGACTTAATGACCAATTAAATTTTAACAATTCAGTAAACATTTATATTTTTGCCCGTATAAAATTAAATACCCGCAAAATGAACCCAACCGAGGAAGCAAATTCAGAAAGTCATTATCTCTTAATAGTAGTTGCAGTAATCATAGGTTTAACCGGTGTTTACCTGCGTTTTGCCGATTTTCGTTATAACAACATTGTTGCCAATATCATTTTAATTATCGGCGTTGGTATTGGTTTGAAAGCTGTGTTTGCGATCTTGAAATAAGTTCATAGTAGCTGCGAATTTGGTTCATAGTTCATGGTTCATAGTTCATGGTTCATAGTTCATAGCAGCAACGAATTTGGTTTATAGTTGATGGTTAACAACCGCCGCAACATTCTGCCATGACCTATCAACTATGAACCATGAACTTCCTCCCCCTACTTCGGCCTGTACTTCGATTCATTTAAAATCTTCTGCGCATCATTATCAGTCATCAGTTCCTGCAGGGTAACATCAGGGTGTTTATTCATGTACTCCTTTACAATTTGCCATCCGGTCCAAATGCCAAGCTTCGGGGCCGATTCATTTTTTTCGCCTAATCCGGAGGTAAACGGGGCTGGTGTAAAAAACTTCTGAATTTTGAGAAAATCGCTTTCATACAACAGGTTCTCATCCAAAAAATAAGCCCATATTTTTGACTGAAATTGCTGACACCATTTTAACTGCGCGCCGGTATATCCTATTTTGGTAGTATCGGCTACGTCAGGCAGTATCATGTCCAGAAAATATAATATCTTACCGTTATAAATCATGTTTGAAAGCAATGTTTTACTGCTGTCGCTTTCGGGGAACATATCTTCGCGCGCAATACCTTCAACCACACGCGGGCAAATGTTTTGTGCATTAAAATTGCGCGACATATAACGCGGGTATTCCTCGGTAATTGCAGGATAAAACCTGGAATTGGCCCCCAAAAAATCATCGAGCCCAATACCGACGTAGTTATCGCCAACCATTACCTGGTCCCAGAAACCCGAATAATAAGTGATAACTCTCGGGAGTTTTTTCTCCGGGAAATAGTATTTAATATGCTTAAACGCCTCAGTCAATTCTGCCTGTTCTTTATCCATTTCAGGATAAACCGAATCAACGTCATGCTTTAGTGCGTCGTAGTCTTTGGTCGCAAAAAATTTCCGCAATATTTTAAAATAAGCGCTGTCTTTGGTATTTATCCCATCATCCTGCAAAAGCACGGTGATAAAATCGTGGTAAAAAAAACCATATTTTTTTTGAAGATAAGCCGCCTGCTGTGCCATCGGTTTTGTTTCCATCGCGTCAAATTCTTTGTCAAACCGCTCTATCTTAACATCAACCGGTATATTGCTCACGTCAATCTTTTTATGACGCCCGCAGGCAGTAAGTAACAGACTGATCAAAAAAAATAAATAAATTTGCTTTGTTTTGCTGATGGTGACCATTTTTTATCCTTTGGGCAAAATTAATTTTTTATTTGTATTAAACACCCTAAACGGCATATTTCAACCGTTAGTTTAAATAATGTTATTTGCCTGATTTATTTTTAACACAAAGAGCGCAAAGAAATGCACACAGGACACAAAGATTTTAATATCCAATATTTTCTCCGTGATCTTTGTGCCTCCCTTTGTGAACCCTGTGGTTAATTTCTTAAAAAATATTGAATTATAATGAAGATCGCGTTAGCCCAGCTTAATTATCATATCGGAAACTTTGAATCAAATACCGCCAAAATTATTGATCATATTCATAAAGCCCGCAAAAACGGGGCCGACCTGGTGGTTTTTGCCGAATTATGCGTTTGCGGATACCCCTCACGCGATTTTTTAGAATTTGACGAGTTTATTGAATTATGCGAAACATCAGCTCAAAAAATTGCTGCGGAGTGCACCGATATTGCCTGTATCATAGGTTTGCCTACGCCAAATCACAGGGTGGAAGGAAAGGAACTGAACAATTCGGCTTATTTTATTGAGAACGGCAAAGTGAAGGGCATTGCAAATAAAGCTCTGCTGCCTAACTATGATATATTTGATGAGTACCGCTATTTTGAACCCTCGACATCGTTTAACTGCATTGAATTTAAGGGCCACCGTATAGCGCTCACCATTTGCGAGGATTTGTGGAACACCATCGAAAATCCCTTATACGTGACCCGGCCAATGGATATACTGATACAGCAAAAGCCTGACGTAATGATCAATATTGCTGCTTCGCCATTTGCTTATGATCATGATGAAGAGCGTATTGAAATTTTGAGCGATAATGCTCAACGGTACCATCTGCCTTTGCTTTACGTAAACAATATTGGAGCGCAAACGGAACTGATCTTTGACGGGGGGTCTTTGGCTTTTGATAATACCGGCAAACTGATCGATGAGATGCCATATTTTGAAGAGGGTGTTGCCTATTATACCCTTGATAATAAAGGAAGGATCACATTTTCGCATCCATCGACCCTCCGAACAAAAAAACAAAGCGATATTGAGCAGATATACCGGGCGGTTATCTTAGGCATCAGGGATTACTTTTATAAATCGGGTTTTAAGCAGGCTATACTGGGTTTATCAGGCGGTATCGACTCCGCTGTGGTGTGCGCCCTCGCCGCCGAAGCTTTAGGGCCGGAAAATGTAATGGCCGTATTATTGCCCTCCCATTTTTCCAGCGATCATTCTATAAAGGATGCCGAAGACCTTGTAAAAAACCTCGGCTGCATGCACGAAACCATCGCGATAAAGGATATTGCTGATGCTTTTGAAGCTACTTTAAAACCGCAATTTAAGGATCTGCCATTTAACATTGCCGAAGAGAATATACAGTCGCGAAGCAGGGCGGTACTGTTAATGGCCATGTGTAATAAGTTTGGGTATATTTTATTAAATACTTCCAACAAAAGCGAGGCCGCTGTTGGCTACGGTACTTTGTATGGCGACATGTGCGGAGGTATTTCGGTAATTGGCGATGTTTACAAAACCCAGGTTTTTGAACTGGCAAGGTATATTAACCGTGACCGGGAAATTATTCCTGAAAATTCTATTATAAAGCCGCCGTCGGCAGAGTTAAGGCCCAATCAAAAAGATACCGATTCGTTGCCCGAATATGATATCCTGGATAAAATAATTGCTGAATATGTTGAAGGAAGATGTTCATCTGCAGCAATAATTAAAATGGGGTACCAGGAAAAAACTGTCCGCCGGGTGATCAGGCTGATTAATCTTGCCGAACATAAAAGGTATCAAACGCCGCCAATTTTAAGGGTAACATCCAAGGCCTTTGGCATGGGCAGGCGTATGCCGATTGTTGGTAAGTATTTGTCGTAAAAAAGAAAAACATACTGCACTTGTTTCACGGGAAACTTGAGATCTTTAAAAAAAATAGTTATATTAGCAATTAAACCATTTAGTAATCGTATTGTCTAAGACAATACCCTAATGAAAATATCCATTTAGCAATCGTTTATCTCAGAAAATACATACCATAAAATATTATGAAAAGATCAATTTATTTGGCGTTTTCAGTTCTGATACTTGCTGGCGTATCAGGCTGCACAAGCTACAATTATTACACCGCCGCCATCAACAAAACTAATTTAAGTAATTACCACACATTTGCCTGGATGCCATCGGCAAATAAAGGTGATAAAAAAATGATGGGCGATCTGGCTGATGCTAAGATCAAGGATGCAGCTACAAATGACCTGGTTTTAAAAGGTCTGCGCTTAAGCCAGCGTAACCCCGACCTGGTTGTTACTTATACCACAATAGTTGGCAGGGGTACCAGGACAAATTACTATTCACCATATTATGGTGGCTGGGGTCCGGGCTGGGGTTTTGGCTGGGGCTGGGGCTGGGGTTGGGGATACCGCGGCTATTATAGCGCTTTTGGTCCTCCTTTCGCTTATTATGGCGGCCTTACTTATGCTGAACAGGAACATTACAAAGAAGGTACTTTAATTATCGACCTGATAGATACACGTACCCGTAAGATCGTTTGGAGAGGATTTGGTGTTGGCGAAGTACATAACAACCCGCAAAAAACTATCGATGACTTGCCAAAAGTAGTAAATGGTGTATTAGATCAGTTACAACTTACGCCTGAAGCGATGAGAAGGTCCTAAAAGTCGTATAACCGGCTGAGACTTCTCTTATGAGTTATGGTGTGTACACACTTTTACTGGCTTATTATTTTTTGAAAGTGCTGCGGTGGCAGCAAAATATTAGTAGAAATAATAAAAAACAACCATTTTTAGCTCCGTTAGGTGCGAAACTAATGAACTGTGTAATGGTGAATGCGGGGTTAATTACCCGTAATGCCGACAATGTAACGTACCGGCGCATAAGACGTTTCCCTGCCTCGTTTCAACCAATATTTAACCCCGATGGGGTTTTATTGTGTTTTCATCCTAACCAGGTACTATTTCATCTTTTATTAGTATAATAGTGGTCAATTATCCAGCGAAAACCATGATTTATTAGCGGGAATTTATTAATATCATATTGCTTAAATTTTATTTCTAAGGAATCTTTGTGCCATTTTCCATGCAGTACAAGTACACTGTCTGCAGATTGATTGTAGGTAAATGTATATTTATCCGATGTATCTGATTTGGCATACATCTCTATTTTCTTTTTAACCATTTCCGGTTTGAATACAAACGACTTAATCCTGCCGTCCATCAGTATTATACTTGCATTGCCTTTTGGTGAGGACACAATTAGTTTGTTCCAGCGTGTTGCATCTGTTGTCAAAGGTTTTATCGTATCCTTATTCCGAATAAAAGCTGTCACGTTATAAATGCCATATAATAGTGGCTTTACCGGGCTGTCGCGGTCATGGAGCGTGCGCGCAAAATTTGCGCGAAGGCCAAAAAAAATGATGTAAAGGATAATCGCATATTTTGATACCAGGAAAGCCGTATTTTTCCATTTGGTTTCAAAGTGGGTGGGCGGATCAACTGAGGGATGCACAATTTTATTGAGGAAAAAGAAGTTAAACAGCCTAATAATATCTTTCGATAACAGGAATAAGGCCATTATGGTTAAAACAATCGAATACAACTTTACATTTATATCAAAACTGAAATTAACAGCTATAACATTGGCTAATATCCCCAAAACAATTATACTGCCCAGGGTACTTGTCCGCCGGAAAAACAATAATAAACCTGCAATGAATTCGATGGAACCAATGAAGTAGTTATACCCGGCTGAATACCCCATAAATGACCACAACAGTTGTTTTGGTGTTGAGTTGCCATAAGTTTGAAGCAACATTACCTGTGAAAGCGAAAGGAACTGAAGTTTTATGATTTTAAAGGAACCATAGGCTATCATTGTAAACGCGAGATAGTATCTGACAAGTACGGTCAGGGCTTTATATAGCTTATGATAATTACGGGTTCTACTGTCAATTACCAGCCATATTAAGGAACTGGAAATTGCCATCAAAAAAATAAAAAGTGCCGTCAGATAACCGAAAACGGAATCAATTGTGCCATTATAAAATTTGATTGCAGGATTGACAATATGGAAAACATCTTGAGCAAGCCATGCTATGAAATCGCCAAATGGCTGAATGTAAAATCTGTACAGAAAATCTGAATAGGGAACGATGTGATTAGGGTTCAAAAAGATATAAAGAATAAAAAAAATAAAGAAAAAACAAAATAGCAGTTTCTTCTTTATTGACCATTCGGCCGTGGCTGGATCAGGTTGTTCCATTTTTACGAACGGATTGTGATGGATTAAACCATTTTGATCACTATTTCATTAATGCGTCATCTACCAGAGCTGCCCTGGAGATTATTCACTCTATTTTGATCCTCTTTTATAAATTGTTTTTATCGGCGCTTAAGAAGGCTCACCGCTATTAAAGGTGTTCAGGAGAACTTCGTCTTTTTTAGAGTGGACTGTTTACGGTATAAATGGATAGTGACGAAAACAAAAGCTATAACTGCCAAAATAATCACCCAAGTGTCAAGAGGGCAGGTAGCATCCGGATCAATACAACTGCAAGGGCAAGAGGGTTGTGCATTTAACACAACAACATTGATCATTAATAAGAAAAAGGCGCCAAAAAATATTTTTACCCACATAAACCTATAGATTACAATTACAATAATACAAATTTACTTTTTCCAACCATACTTTTATCATAATCATTAAAAATTTCTATGCTGTAGGTCAGAGGCATTAGCTTAAAAGATGCACGTATTGCTATAGCGTTCACAAAAGGCCTGCCGCCAGGAAAACATTTCTGCCGCCTTTTTTTCTGCACTGCCATTATTGGCATTTTAGCTTTCTGCTTTCCGTTGTTTTAATATCTACAATTTAACAAACGTACTTTTCCCTACCACGCTATTGTCATAGTTATTTATAACCTGCAGAATATAAGTTCCCGGTGTCAGGCTGCTTACATCGGTTTGCCAGTCTTGCTGAGTGGTTGTCGCTGATTTTATTATTGAACCTGTACTATTAACAATTCTTATGCCATATACATTATTGGCAACGGATGCAAGCGGGTTAGCAAAAGAACCGGTGCTTTGTGTTGCAACCTGATTTGAAATGAAAGGCAAAGTTATCATTAAATTCAGGGTACCTTGGGCAGGGTTAGGATATACAGAAATATTGTTTTTAACCAGGCTGCTTGAATTGGCGTACATCAGCGTAACTATATTTGAATAAGTAATGGTGCCATTAAGGTCTTCTATTTTCAAACGGTATTGATCTTCCGCTGCAGGATCTTTATCCAAAAGGCTGTAGGTACCCAAAGCACTTGAAAGGTAACCACCCAACACAGTAAAAGTGGCGCCCCCATCAATACTTCTTTCAACCGTGAAGTTGGTGTAGTTCTCTTCATTTTCTGTTACCCAAACAATCTGCGCCCCGTTTGTAGCTTTGGTTGCGGCAAAATTTAATAAATGCACCCCCAAGGCCGGGTTTTGCCGAATAATCACCTGAAAGCGATTGTTGCCATAACTCGTTGTATCTGTTAATTTTATATTGAACTTATAAGTGGAGTTATTCCTTATGTCCAATGAATCTTTTTTGTATTTATCCATGAGCCATACCTCATATATCTTTGGAATGGCCTCAATAGCCGTTCTTTTAAGGGTATAAAGCCCGGTAGCAGTTCCTCCAACGTGTAACTTAATTACCTGTGCGGTTTGCTTGGGTAAAGGTAAATTGTTGATGGCCAATTTAACATTGTCCGCAGAAAAACTTGCCAAACTTTCCGGAGGGCCATTTCCGGGAAGATACTCACTGTCTTCAATAGGATTGTAATTTGGCGTAGCGGTTGAACTAAATCCGATATAGGTATCGTCATAATTTATTGAATCTACAATCAGTTTTAAACGAAGCGATTGCGGGATCACTGCTTGCAAAGGTGTTGTACTCATTAATAAACCTGATCCTGTTAGCTGCGCGCCTGCCGGCAGCGCCCCGGTTCCCACTGTTGCATTTGCATTTAGTACAGATTTAGCGTACTCGGATATTGTTAAAGCCGGGCTCGTGGTGCTTGCCTGTACAAAGAAGCCTTGTCCGGCGGCTATATACCTTGAGGCATTTCCTGTGGCTGTACCTGAATTTGTACCCGTTGCCAGAAAGGTCCAATAATGCTCGACTACAGGGTCGTAAACCCATATTGTAGGGTTTATATTGGTCCGCACCATACCTGATCCGGAATAGGACGTACACCAGTCGATGGGGCACTGATATGGATTACCAATCATATTAAAACCCCGCACGGCAAAATTAGTGCCGGCGCCCGAACCGCTGTACCCCAAAGTTGTAATGCTAGGCGCATACCAGTCTTTAAAAGTATATGACCCAACGTTCATATTACCTGTCGATGTCAATGTAACATTTTCAGGCGCTATATAAGGAGAGTGTGTTCTTGTAGTCCATTGGTTTGCGGCCCCTCTGAAAAAGAAGAATACACCCGTGCCAACCGGCATACTGTATGTTCCGCCATCGCTGGCGGTTATGGTACCTCCCGTGGTTGAGTTGGTGATATCAGTGATCCCTAAAAAGTTACCATCAGTATAAGTAAAATTTGCAGGGGTTTTGCTTTCATTATATAAGTAAACAGATGGATTGCCGGCGCTGGTGCTGCCGCCCGTACAGCCTGTAATAAACGCGTTTGTTGTACTATTTGCGGCAGTTGTTTGGCCGGCGGTTGACCCTACTATATAGTTCAGTCCGAAAACATAATTGCCATCAACTGTTGTGCCTGTATTAACAGGCGATGATATTATACGGTAATCGCGCTCTACATAGCGACCGGATGTAATGGTGGTTCCCCCCTGGAAATATCTTTCAACATTAAATGTTCCGGTAAATGCATTATTCCTTCCCTGTGGTACTTCGCCAATACTTGCTGAACCATTAGCATTTGATTGTAAAGTAAAGGTTCCCCCGTTTTGATTATTTATGATGACATATTGCGCATTATCGTTATAATAATACATCAGCGTTGTTGGCCCCATATAAAAAGTACCGGAATTATCTATTGATCCATAATCATCCACCTCGATATTACAATTTGAGCTTGACGTACCGGCATAAAAAGTACCGGCGTTGGTAAGCGCATGCGTAACGTTGGTGCCGCCTTGTAAGTATAGGGTGGTGTTGCCGCTGGCGGTAAATGTGCCGGAGTTAAAAATATATGAACCGGTATTGTCTACCTGTATCAGACCTGTACCGCTTACATTGAAAGTGCCGTAATTGGTAAAAATAGCGCTGCTGAGTTCCACTTGGGTGGAAGCGGATGAACCCACAAAAACTACGTTAGCAGCCGTTACACCTGAATTTATTGCAAATCCATTATTTATAGTAAGATTAATACCTGAATTAACGGTAATTGTATTGTTCCCGGTATATGTTAAAGTATTTACTGAAGTGCTGGAAGTTACAGTAGGGGCACGTGTAGTACCTGAAGGAATAATTACATCGTCGGTACTTGATGGTGTGCCATTAGGCGACCAATTGGTGCCAGTACTCCATGTTATACTGGTTGTGCCTGCCCAGGTGTAGGTATGACCCGAACATACGCCATTATAAACAAAATAAGTAATAGAATAATTGCTTGTAACGAACCCATTTGCTCCTGCTGCCGCAGAAGGGGTAACGGTATAAGTTGAGCCGGCAGTTTGTGAGCTCGTTGGGTTTGGCGTTAAAGTAACGCTGGTCACCGTTTCGCCATTTACTGTTCCGTAATAAATAAAGTTTGTTGTACTGCCTGTAATAACCGGCGAGGTAGACCCTGCGGCTTTAAGCGGGCCGGTTGCCGATATGGTTAAAGCCGCCGTGGTAATGTTTGCTGTTAACCCTGAAGGCTGGCTTACCGTATAATCACCTGCCTGTGCACCGCCAATGGAGTACCCGGTTACTGTTACTGCAATGCCTGTCGCTACATTTTTAGATGCGAATACCGCTGTTCCTGTTCCGCCAAGGATTACTACGTCGCTGCCTATAATTCCGCTTAAAGAGCCGGAACCAGTTAAAGAGGCGGTAGTTGTTCCATCGTATGACTTGTTGCTTGCTGTTAACCCGGTTATGGTTAATGGCGCGGGTGTAATGTTAGCCGTTAAACCTGTAGGTTGGGTTAAAGTGTAATCGCCGGCATTTGCACCGCCTAAGGTACTGGTTGACGTAACCGCGATGCCATTTCCGGCAGATGAACTTGCAAAAGTTCCGGTTCCGCTCAGTGTTACTACATCGCCGCCAATCACGCCACTTAGCGTTCCTGTGATGGTTGCTGCGGTAGTTCCGTCATATACTTTGTTACTCGCTGCTGCACCGGTAACGGTTAAGGCTAATGCTGTAATATTTGCTGTTAAACCGGCAGGCTGCGTTAAAGTATAGTTGCCCGCATTTGCACCGCCTATTGTATATCCGGATACCGTTACCGCAATACCTATTCCGACATTTTTAGAAGCGAAAACTGCTGTTGGCGCTCCTCCTAATGTTACCACATCGGCGCCAACCACCCCGTTTAAAGTAGCAGTGCCCGATAAAGTAGCTGTGGTGGTTCCGTCATATACTTTATTGTTAGCGGATATCCCCGTTATGGTTAAAGCTTTTGCTGTTACCGTAATGTTCCCGGCTACATAACTGATTGAATAGTTACTTGCCGTAAAAGTTCCGCCGGTGGCCGCACTCGCGACTGCTGTTCCGGTATTGGTTCCCACGGGAGCTGTAATTGCTGAACCGGCTCCGTATGCCATTGTCACAGATCCTATTGTCTCACCGTTTTTCAACCCGCTGGATGTAAAAGCTATTGAACCCGGTCCGCCTGTCAGGAGGGTGCCATAAACTTTTGGAATGTTATTGGCCGTAATGGTCAAAGTGGCCACGGTAATATTTGCCGTTATACCAGGCTGCGTTAGAGTATAGTTGCCTGCATTGGCACCAGTTAAGGCAACTGTTACCAGGATGCCTGTTCCCACGTTCGCACTTGCAAACGTTCCGGTTGTGCTTACGCTCACAACATCAAATAAGATCACGCCGGAAAGCACTCCTCCCGTTACTGTAGCAGTTGTTGTTCCGTCATACACCTTGTTACTTGCAGAGACGAGAGTTACCGTTAATGTCTTAGCCGTAATATTAGCTGTTAAACCCGAAGGTTGCGTTAAAGTATAGTTGCCTGCCGATGCTCCGCTGATCGTATACCCTGTTACAGTTACGGCAATGCCTACACCAACATTTGCGCTTGCAAATACCGAGGTTGGCGCCCCGCCCAGGTTTACCACATCGCCGGCTATCACTCCGTTTAAAGTGGCTGTACCGGCTAAAGTGGCAGTGGTTGTCCTGTCGTATGTTTTATTGTTGGCAGTTAACCCGGTAATGGTTAAGGCCTTTTGCGTTACCACTAATGACAGGCCGGCGCTGGAATATGGTCCGCCGCCAGCATTATTATCAGTAATTTTAATTGTAAACCCATCTGATCCCGCCGGAGTATTATTTGATGTTGTTATTGTTAAAGTAATAATGGAACCGTTACCTCCGCTTGGAAAAAACGTAGTATTTGTAATAGGGGTTTCTGTGGATGAACTGAAAGCATACGTTACCCCGGTCGGTGTACCGCTGGCCCAGGTAAGGAGTATATTATCCGCCGCCCCTGCAGTAGTGCCTGCCTCAGTAAGTGTGATTGTATAAGTTATAGAAGATGTACCCGTGCCATAAGTGGCGCTCCCGACCTGGCCACCATAAGAAGTTACACCTGTAACCCGACGAGTTGATGCAAAAGCTGTATTTGAAAAAAATAAATTGACTACTGCAAAAGCTATTGCAAATCCAATTACTTTAACGGGAAAAGTTTTAAAGGCCTCTCTTTTTTTAGTGTAATTGCCGGCAGTAAACGAGCCGTTTGCAGAATAAATGAAATTATTTTTTAATGATATTTCATTAATGTAAATTGACCTGTCGGAATCCATTCCGGCAGATAAAATAAGTTTATGTTTTAATAACAAAAACGCCTGCAAAAAAAATTTTAAGGCCGTTGATATTATTAAAAGAAACGAATTAATAAAAAACAGTAAACTTTTTTTCATAGTATTAAACTTTAAAAGCCCAAAACAATTGATATGTGAAAATATTTTTTGAAGGTTCGATTTTAATTTCCGGCTCATCAGAGATAGTTCTGGTGCTTGATAGTATGAAACCGGTTACAGCTGATAAACAAAAACGGAGTATGAGAGTCGCCATATTGTTCTTTTTCTTTGTTATCAGGTGGTTTTGCTGTTTTCTTAAATAATTGAAGAAGAAATTATACTATCTGAAACCTGTGATATTAATTAGGATCAAGTGAATTAAAATAATACAATTAATTAACCAATAGTTTAATACAGTATACAACACTTATAACTCCTGACGTTATTCTTATGTTGCAAACTTGTTGTACGAAAAAAGTTTTGTTATGGTTACAACTTTTTTTAATTTTTCGGGATATGCAAAATTACTGTCGTGCAGCGACAGGATTGCGAATTTCCTGGAGCGAAAATAATGGTGGGCTAAATTTCTAAAGAAACTTGCAGGGCTAAATAAGCCCCGGTTTATAGTAAGTATGCTGATGTTTAGTGGTAAAAACAGTATTAACTGAAAGAAAAAAAAACGAAGTATTTAAATAAGGTAATTCTTGAAAAAAAGTGCAATTAATTACATTTTAACCTTCACCGCAACATAGTAAAAACTAAAATTTTATAAAAGTGCCTTTTCCCACCACACTGTTGTTATAGTTGTTAATAACCTGGATTATGTATGTTCCGGGTATAAGGCTGCTTACGTCGGTTTGCCAGTTTGATTGGGTGGTTGTAGCTGTTTTTATTATTGAACCAGTGCTGTTCACTATTTTTATGGCGTACACAGTATTGGCAATGGCGGCTAACGGATCAGCAATAGAACTGGTGATTTGTGTTGTATTAGAAATATTAGAACTCGTACTGAAAGGCGGGGTTATATTTAAATTGAGCGTACTTGTTGCGGGATTAGGGTAAATAGTAAGATTATTTTTAACCAGGTTGTTATTTGAATTGGCGTACATCAGCGTAACTATATTTGAGTAAGTTATGGTGCCATTCAAATCCTGAAGCTTTAGGCGGTATTGATTTGCTGCAGCCTCGGGGTTTTTATCCAAAAAGCTGTAAGTACCAACGGCGCTTGAAGCAAAACCGCCCAATACGTTAAAAGTTACACCGTTATCAGTACTTCTCTCAACCGTAAAATTGGTGTAGTTCTGTTCGTTCTCGGTTTTCCACTCAACCTGGGCCCCTGTTGGTGTCTTGGTGGCGGCAAAATTTAATAGATGCAGCCCCAAGGCCGGGTTTTGGCGTATAATCAATTGAAAACGCTTGCTTCCAAAGCTATTGGTATCAGTAGTTATATCAAAAGTGTACGTTGCATTATGCCGCATATCCAATGAATCTTTATTGTAACTGTCCATCAGCCAAATATCATAAATCTGCGGGATACCTTTCAGTTCAGTCATATTTAACGCATAAGTCCCATAAGCGGCGGCGGTTACAAATAAGGGTATAGTTGCTTGTTTTAGCCCTGGTAGTGGCATTTTATTAATTGCAAGCAGAACATTGTCACTTGAAAAACTGGCCAGTTTTACTTTGCCATTCCCTCCTTTATAAGGGGCGTCTTCATTAAAAACAAATTGTGTTGATGCTGCTGAATTAAAACCGATATACATATCATCAGTATTGATAGCATCCATGGCCATTTGTAAGCGCAAATGCTGGTCAATATTGGCATTATTCAGACTTGCAACATCAGCCCTGGTAGCCATAAAAAGATTAAGCCCGGTATTTTGCGTAGTGGTTTTAGCTGATTCATTGAAAATCAATTGCGGACTGGTGTTATTGGCAGCAAGTACAAAAAATCCCTGTCCGCTTACTATTGTTCTCGTTCCATGATTAGTAAATACGCCCCCCACCTGGTAAGTATCGTAGTTATTAGTGGCCGGGTCGAGTTCATAAATAGTATTTCCCACATTATTGGCATAGATACCAGTTGTCGTGGTAGTGGTGTTATATGTCTCCCAATCGATGGAGCTTGCATAAGGGTTGCCTACCATATTAAAACCCCTTACAGCCAAATTGGCTGTAGCATTTGTCCAACCTAAGTTTGCCGAGGCAGGCGTATACCAGTCGTGCACAATTACCTGGCCTGTATTTAGTGTGCCGGTTGCAATTAAAGTAGTTGCAACTGGAACGGTAGTAGTTACATAAGGGTTAACGGTGGTCCTGTCGCCCCTGAAAAAGAGTAAGAACCCGTTACCAACCGGAATATTAAAAGAACTCGTCGTGCCGGGGTTACCCCCGGTCACCGAATAACTATCTGTAGCATGCGAATTTGGTGTAATGTTGCTTATTCCCCAAAAATTACCATCTGTAAATGAAGTATTTAAAGGTTTCTGATCTTCGCGGTATAAATAAATTGTAGGGTTGCCGGCTTTATCAAAGCCGTTTGCAGCGCCTGATGTACCTGTAAGAAAGACGTGGTCGTGCAAGTAATTTATACTATAAACATTGTTCGAACTTACTGTGGCTGCATAAACCGGCGAAGACATTAAGCGGTAACCACGGTAACCGGCGCCTCCGGTTATATACCGCTCCACTTTAATCGAATCTGCGCCAGTGCCGGCAATGGAAGTAGAAGTTATCTGGCCAATTGAAGCTGAACCCGTAGCATCAGATTTTAGTGTAAAAGTTAAAGGCGAGGTTATGGTTAACACTCCGGTGCCGTTTATATCGACAGTAGCCCCAGGCGCGATATTTACGGCCCCAGTGCCTGTTAGTGTTGGCGTTACTGCTGTAGGAACTGTAAGGTTGCCGCCAATTGTTAATGTTCTGGGCGAAGTAACGGTTAAAGTGTGGCTGCCGCCATTGTTACCAAATGTTATTGAGCCAACAGTAACATTTGCTGCTGTTATTGAAGGTTCTTTAGCATGTGTATAAGCTGAAACCCCAATACTAACGGCATCATTTACCCCCGGCTGCGACCCTGTGCTCCAGTTCCCGCCGGTGGCCCATGCGGTAGTATTGCTTCCTGCGGTCCATGAATCTGTGGTCCCGCAGGCTATGCTGATTACGGTGCTGCTGCTGCCTGAAGCATTGTAGCCTGTGATTGTATAATTTGTCGCTGCAGAGGTTGCTGTCGGGGTACCTGAGATGGTACCAGTGCTGCTTGTAAAAGTAAGGCCCGCAGGCAATGCAGGACTTATGGTATAACCGGTGGCTATGATCTCCCTGATCACATTGTTGCCGAAATCAGCCACAAATAAATTACCGCTCGTTGGATCAACAGCTATGCCCCTGCAATTATTAAAAGTAGCCGCAGTTCCAACACCGTTTACAAAACTTGCTGTGCCTGCGGTGCCGGCAATAGTAGTTACCACTGCACCGGGTGTGATCATCCTGATCAGGTCGTTACCACCGTCAGCAACGTAGATGTTGCCGGAAGCGTCAACACATGCACCCTTAGGTGCGTTAAAACTGGCAGCGGCCCCTGTGCCGTCTGCTGATCCGGCTGACGTACTGCCTGCAAACGTAGTTACTACACCAGCAGGTGTAATCTCCCTGATTTCGTTGTTGCCCTGGTCGGTAACGTAAACATTTCCCGAAGCGTCAACCGTTATACCACTTGGCGCATTAAAACTGGCAGCAGCGCCGGTACCATTTGCCGAGCCGGCAGTACCGGCCGCACTGCCGGCAAACAAAGTTACTACCCCACCTGTTGTCATCTTCCTGATCTCATTATTGCCGTCATCAGCAATATAAAATGCGCCCGAAACCGGGTCATATACAATACCTCTCGGGTTGTTAAACAGGGCGGCTGTCCCTGTACCGTTTGTCCTGCCGGTGGCGCCGGTTGTGCTGCCGGCAAACAAGGTTACCACAGCAGTTGATACAACTACTTTCCTAATCTCACTATTGTTAAAATCAACTACATAAAGATTGCCTGAACCATCATCGGCCACCGCGTAGGTTCCATTAAAAAGGGCCGCTGACCCTGTGCCGTTTGTGCGGCCTGAAGCGCCCGTCGCGCTGCCCGCCAACAAGGTTACCACAGCAGCGGATGTAACTTCCCTTACCTCGTTATTGCCTGCATCTCCAACATATATTGTTCCGGAAGCATCTACAGTTAGCCCTCGTGGGGCATTGAATTTTGCGGCTGTACTTGTTCCGTTAGTCCTGCCTGATGTTCCCGAAGTGCTTCCCGCAAATGTTGATACCGTGGCATAAGTGGTGGCCGGTACGGCCCCGCCCGTATTTGTTGGAACTAAATTGGTTATGGCTGTTCCTACAGTATAAATATTGGTTGGTGTATTATATGTAATACTTGGCGCCTGTGCAAAGGCCATTCGGCTAAATAGCATTAAGTAAAATGCCAGAAAATAAAGCAAAGTTTT